>JACCDR012441001.1_pt1 | contig 18258 bp, 34 predicted proteins | sample 7446431 | NCBI WGS metagenome assembly JACCDR01 (sample SAMN15323443, study PRJNA562643) | freshwater metagenome | isolation source: river surface water | place: USA:Blue River Watershed | collected 2017-08-17
CCGGCCGGCCACGCCAACTCCTGATAGAACCGGAACACCATCAGCGACGTGATCACCAGCCGGCAGCCTGGCGCGTTCTTGCCGCGGTGAGCGAGCGACGCCGCGGACTCCAGGTCCATCAGATGCTCCCGCCGGTACAGCAGATCTTCCAGGTCCGTGTGCTCGTCACGCCGCCCGCTGGGCCAGTGCCGCCAGCCGCCACCTGGGCGCAGCCCGTGCAGGAACTCCTCGTACCGCAACGCCAGCCGCAGTGTCGAGCCCATCTGCGGGCTGACCCGCTTTCCTTCCCGGATCAGGACGTCGGCGAGCACTTGCTTCTTCGGTGTGTCGAAGAACCGGAACATCCACCGTGGCACATTGCGCACCACCATGAAGCCCAGGCTTTTACCGCCGGCCGCGCCCGCGGTGAGCCGATGCTTCCCATTCAGCAAAGCCCCGTCCGGGTCGTAACACAGCGGCCCGTTCGGAAGGTAATGCACAAACCGGTTCGACTCGATCAGCTTCGTCCACCGGTTGATGTCGTGCACCAATGTCGGCCGCTGCCGGAAACTTTCATCAGCGTCGGCCTCCCTCAGCATCTCGGCCATTTTCTCCGGCGTCAGCATCAGCCATTGGACCTTGAACGACTTCGGGTCCGGAATCTGCTGAACCTCGCGATACAACATCCGCGTCTCATCGACAGTCTCGGCCGGCTGCGGCGCCATCGACTGATCATTGACCGGCTCGGATCGTCTGGCCATTTGGTGAAAACCTTTCCACGGCGGAAACCAAACAGGTGTGTATCCGGCACCCTACGCGCGCACACGCACAGGAGCCAGCACACACACGGCGCGTGACCCACCCGAGTGGCCTGGTTCGCCGACGCCGACAGCCGATCAGAAGAGCATGAGCTGTGTCTGCGCACCACCGATCGACGCCGAGATGGCCGACTGGATCGCCCTCGGCGGCGGCAACTCCGGCTGCTGTGGCAACAACGCGCACGTCTACGGCTTCCACCGCGCAGCCAACCAAGTCCCCGCCACCGACTACTCCCGCCGCCGCGACCCCAACGGCCCCAACCACCCGGCCCACTGGGACTACGCCTGCGCCGGCGACTTCGCTCACCGCGGCGACCCCGGCCTACGCGCCCGGCACGCCCGCGTCCTGGCCCGGCTCATGAACGACGACCCCGCGTTCTGGATGATCTGCGAGTTCATCGGCCAGCCATGGCCCGGCAAACCTGTCTACTACTGGGCCCGCTGGGACGGCGTCCGGACCTTGCAGCGCTACACCGGCGTCGGGCACACCACCTGGTCGCACATCTCCTGGTGGCGCTCGCACGCCAACGTGCGCCCCTACCTGTGGCGCGCCGCCGCCCCGGTGCCGGCACCGCCCCGGCCGCCGGCGACCAAGCCGGCCAAGGCACACCCCGCCTACCCCGGCTACGAGATGCACCCCTCCACCCACTTCGACGGCAACGTCAAACTGCTCCAAGGTCAATTCAAACGCCGCGGCTGGAAGATCACCGTCGACGGGAAATTCGGGCCGCAGACGCAGCATGTCGTGCGCGCTTTCCAGGCAGAAAAGCACCTCAGTGTCGATGGTGTCGTCGGCCCGAAGACATGGAAAGCCGTCTGGACCCTGCCGACCAGCTGACGTATCCGGCGCGGGGGAGCGTGTAGAGGTGAAGGTGGAAAGCCTTGAAGATGTAGCCCGCGCCATGTACGCGGCCTATGGCGAGATCACCGGCCACAAGAACTACCTGGGCAACCCCATGCCCGACTGGGCCGACCTCGGCGACACCGTCCAGCAAGCTTGGCTGGGCGCCGCCAGGGTCGGCTACGCCTGGGGCTACCGCGACCACACCGACGGCCTCGACTCACTCGTCCTGCACTGACTCATGCCCGACGTCGTCGCCGTCGACCTGGCCGCCAAATACTCAGCGGCCTGCCTGTGGGAGGACGGCTACATCAAACCCAGCTGGCAGACCGACTCCTGGGGCGCCACCGAACACGAATTCCTCACCGCCATCACCGCGTTCTGGACGTCCCCGGAATCCCACCTCGCCGGCCCGGACGTCCTGGTCGTCGAAGATCTCCCACACCGGCTCCCGTTCACCAATCTCGTCAAACGGGTCTGCCGCATGCAAGGCCGCATCGCCGAACGCATGGAAGCTGTCAACCAGCTCGACAAACTGCTGTTCGTCGCCCCCGCCGTCTGGCGCAAACACTTCAAAGGACTCGAACGCGGAACCGGCCCCGACGCGGTCCTCACCGTCGCCGCCGACATCGGCTTCACCCCACCGGACCTGACCGACCGCATCAAGAAACCCGGCGACAAGCAAATCGCTAAAAAGGTCGCCACCGACTATGCCGCCGCGTTCCTCATCGGCGTCTGGGCGCAAGACATGCACTACCGGCACGGCACCTTCGACGGTATTCCCGGCGCCGACCGCTACACCTACATTCCCGGAGGGAAACGTGGCTAAAAGCGCCATCGCCGCCGCCCTGGCCGAGGTGGAGAAGAAACACCAACTCAACGTCGGCACCGCCAGCCAAGTCATCGAACCCCAGCAATGGCTGACCACCGGCAACCTCGGCATCGACTACGTCGCCGGCGGCGGCATCCCGCTGGGCCGCACCGTCGAACTCTACGGCCCGCCCAGCTCCGGCAAGACCACCACCGGCCTGCAAGCCGCCGCCGCCCTCCAAAAGCACATCCTCGCCACCAACAGCGACGACCACATCGTCTACCTCGATCACGAGCACGCACTCGACCGTGACTACTGCGGCAACCTCGGCCTGGACACCGACCACGAAAGCTTTCTTCTCGCGCAGCCCTACAGCCTCGAACAAGGCGCCGAAAGCGCCCTCAAACTGCTGCACACCGGCGCCGTACGCCTGATCATCTTCGACTCCGTCGCCAGCATGGCTCCCATCGCCCGCCTCGACGGCGAATTCGACCAGCGCACCGCCGCCATGAACAAAGCCCGCCTCATGTCCGGCTTCATGCTGCAAATCACCCCGCTGCTACACAAGACCAAAGCCGCCGGCGTCTTCATCAACCACCTGATGGAGGCCGTCGAAATGACCGGCCGGCCCGGCATGCCACCGAAAGCCACCACCCCCGGCGGGAAAGCCCTCAAGTTCTACGCCAGCCTGCGGCTGGAATACCGGCAGATCGGCAACACGAAAACCAAAACCGTCGACCCGCTGTCCGGCACCGCCATCAACCAGGCCAACAGCACCCTCGTCAAGGTCAAGTGCGTCAAGAACAAGGTCGCCGAACCCTTCCGCGAAGCCGAAGTCCGCGTCTCCTACGGCCGCGGCTTCGACAACGTCTGGTCCGCCCTGCAAGTCCTGCTCTACCGCGGCGAGATCAAGAAATCCGGCGCCTGGTACCGGTTCCTCGGCGACACCGCCCACCCCGACATCCCCGCCGGCGGACTGCAAGGCGAAACCGCCGTGCTCGACTTCGCCCTGACCCGCCCCGACTGGGCCACCCGGCTGGTCGGCGCTGCCGCCGACCTCGTCGCCCGCCACGGCGCCGCCGGCCTGGAAACCGGCGACGGCAAACCCGTGCCCGACGACGAACCCGACTTCGGTCCCAGCGACCTCGACGCATTGCTCAACAACGACGAATGAGTAGCTGGCCCTGCCCGACGCCCGACTTCATCTGGCTCGGCGGGTGGTGGTCCGACTGCACCGCTTGCGCCCGGCCGGCTTGGGAACACGAACAAGCCGACCCGCTCGCCGACATGTACAAGACCGTCGAGATGTTCCGCACCGGCGGCGACCCGTCGCACTACCCGCCCAGCATGAAACCTGACCCGGAGGACTGATGCGCGCCCTCAGCGCCCTGACCGCACTCACCCTGCTCGCCGGCTGCACCGCGCCGCAGCAGCCCACCACGGCAACCACCGAGACGGCACAGCCCACCCCCAGCACCGTCTTCGACCCACCCACCGGGCCGCCGTCCAACGTGGTCACCTTCCCCACCCCGCCGACCCCCGACGCCGGCACCCGCGCCGCCTACCTCGCCGACCTCAACCTCATCGACCCGGACATCGTCCACGACGACCCCGACCAAGCCGTCCAACGTGGCGTCGACCAGTGCGCCACGCTGCAACAGTTCCCCGGTGACCTCGACCGGCAGATCGGCATCGCCCACGAACGGTTCACCAGCCCGAACCACCCGCGCGGCTTCCCCCTCGGCGACACCAAATACATCGTCCAGACCGTCCACAAGTACCTGTGCCCCGACTACCCCTACCCCAGCGTCCCGGCCGGGCCTTCACCGGCGGAAACCGGCGACCGCGGACAGTAGAAGACGGGCATGACCATCACCGTCAGCGACATGCGCTCGAAACTGTTCACCCTGGACGAGGTCGGCGCAGAACTCGGCCGCACCGAACCCCTGTCCACCCACAACTTCACCGTCGGCGACGCCGTCCGCTTCAGGCTCGACGACGACTGGCACTACCAGATCAACGACCTTGACGGCACCGACCCCGTCAACGCCTACGTCCAGCTCGGCCACGGCCCCGGCACCACCGAGCACCGCCTCACCAAAGACGCCGTCCTGGAAGCCACCAGCATCTGCGGCATCTCCAAGACCTACGCCGCCCGCTGCCCGGCACCACTGCTCACCCCGCAGCTCAACTACTGGTTCCGGGAAGGACTGGCCGCCAAACCCGGGCACCGCGACTACCAGCTGCTGTCCGCCGGCGGCAACGGCGCCGCCATCACCCGCAGCTCCATCGTCCCGTTCTCCAACCTGCGCCTGCTGGACCAGGCCGTCACCGGCATCCGCGAACACTTCGGCACCGGCGCCGAGATCCTCGCCGACTACAAGTTCTCACACAGCCTGCGCCGCACCCACCTGCGCCTGATCGTCCCGGACACCAGCCGCGAGATCACCGGCACCGGCACCGCCGACGACACCTGGTGCCTCGGCCTGCAGATCAAGAACAGCCTCACCGGCGAATCCCGCACCAGCATCGACGGCTACCTGTTCCGCTGGGTCTGCACCAACGGCGCCATCGACACCCACGCCACCAGCGGCGCCTGGACCCGCCGCGGGGGCGGACCCGAGGCCATGGTCTACGAATGGGCCCGCGAAGCCGTCGACGAGGTCCTCGGCGGCCTCGAACACAGCCTGGACGCCGTGCAGGAAATGGTCACCATCCCGATCGAGGGCCACGTCAACGACGTCCTGCGCGACGTCTTCGACCACTACCGGGTACCCCTGCCCGAACGCGCCCGCGTCATCGAGGCCCTCATCGAGGCCGGCGGCCCGCTCACCATGTACACCCTGATGGCCGCCATCACCTCCGTCGCCAACGACACCAGCCTGGACCCCGCCCACATCGAGAACCTGCTCCGCATGGGCGGCGACCTCCCGCACGCGGCCACCAGCCGCTGCGACGCCTGCCAGCGTCTGCTTCCGCACTGACATGCGCGACTACGGCTACGAAGCCCAGCAGGCCGCGGAGAAACACCTCGAAGCCATCGAGGCCGCCGAAGACGCCGCCGACGGCACCGACAACGTCGCCTACCCGGAGACCGCCGGCCCCTGGTGTGGCTGCACCACCTGCACCGTCCGCGAGACGCTCTACGCGGCCTGGCCGATCATGCTGGAAGCCGCCCGCGCCGAGATCGCCGCCGAGACCCGATGATCGATTTGCGCCTCGACCCACTGATCGCCCAGATCCGCCACCGCCTCGACCGCGGCACCTACCTGTCCCAGCAGGCGCAGCTGTCCTACTGCGTCGAAGACCTGACTGTCGAGCTGAAAAGCTACGTCCTGGCCCACCAGCTCCCGCCCGAGACGATCGCCGACGTCATCACCGGCACCGTCCAAGACCAACGATTCGCCACCTGGTGGGACCATTTCAAGGCGACTCACCGCGGCCGTTGTTGGATGCGCTGGCGGCGACAATGGATCATCAACTACCAGACCGTCGAGGTCCCGTACCGGCACACCGCGCAGGTGACCGTCCGTGGCCATTGGACCTTCCCGCAAGCCCGGCTCGCCTATCCCCGGGAGCTGGGTGAGCCGGTCTACATCGCCATCACCGAAGCCGGAACCGCCTTGACGAGGAGAGCCCCATGAGCACCACCCACGTCCTGATGATCGCCGACATGAGCGGCTCCATGCACCAGCTCGCCGACGACGTCCGCGGCGGCTTCAACGCCTACATCGCCGGCCTGCGCGAGGACACCGACAACACCTACAAGGTCACCGTCGCCCTGTTCGACCACCGCTACATGCCCTTGTGCACCGCCGTCGACCTCACCGACGTCCCCACCCTCACCAGCGACAACTACGAACCGGCCGGCTCCACCGCCCTGCTGGACGCAGTCGGCCTCACCGTCACCGGCCTCACCGCCCCGTTGGAACCCGGCGACAAGGTCCTGGTCGTCATCCAGACCGACGGCAAGGAGAACGCCTCCGAGGAGTGGACCTTTCGGGCGGTCGCCGACCTCATCAAGAGCCGCACCGCCGCCGGCAACTGGGACTTCACGTACCTCGGCGCCGGCGTGGACTCCTGGGACCAGGCCGCCATGATGGGCATCGGCCGCGCCATGTACGTCAACACCGCCAACACCAGTGAGGGCACCGCCGCCACCTACACCAGCCTGGTCGGTGCCACCCGCAACTACGCCGGCGGCCAGTCCGGCGCGGAAGCCGTCCGGGAGATCCGCGAGACCGCCGGCAAGTAAAAGCGATGTGCGGCGGGTCCACGCCTCCCGCCCGCCGCACGTCCCCCGGCCGATATAACCCGCATGGGGCTGACAGTCGCTGCGAAGAACGTGATGCTCGACGCGCTCGGCGCCGTCATCGGCTACGTCTCCTTGCACACAGGAGATCCCGGCAGCAACGGCGCCAACGAGGTCACCGGCGGCTCACCCGCCTACGCACGTAAGGCCGTCACCTGGAACGCCGCCGCGAGCGGCAACCTCGACAACAACGCCAACCCTGTCTTCGACGTGCCCGCCGGGACCACCATCACCCACTACGGCCTCCAGTCAGCCAGCTCCGGTGGCACCTTCTACGGCGGCGACGCACTGTCGGCATCGGAAACCTTCGGCGGCCAAGGCACCTACACCCTCACCGACCTCGACATCACTCTTACCTGAGCGAGGTCGCCGTGACCGACAACATCACCATCACCCCCGGAACGGGCGCCTCCGTCGCCGCGGACCAGATCACCGACGGCGGCGTGGCCGACGGCGCATACACCGAACGCGTCAAGATCGGCTACGGCACCGACGGCAGCTACACCGACGTCGCCGCCGGCGCCGGCCTGCCCGTGGGAGCCGCCTACCAGGAGTACACCGGCTCAGCGTCCGCCAACAACGTTGACCTGGTCGCACCGGTCGACGTCCGGCCATACCGGTGGTGGTCACTACAGCTGACCGGCACCTTCGTTGCCACCGTCCAGGTACAGGGCTCCAACAACAACAGCACCTGGGTCTCCCTGTTCGGGCTACAGGTCAACTCCCTCGGCGCGTCGATCACCGCCACCTTCACCAACGCGAGCGTGTGGGCCGGACAGGTCTCCGCCAGATACCTGCGAGTCCGCACCACCGCCTACACGTCCGGCACCGTGTCGTGCATCCTGGAAGTCACCTCGGAGACCGGCCAGCTCCTGGCCCCCATCGTCACCGCCGGCCAAGCCGCAGGCACCACCGGATCCGCCCTCGCCGGCGTCGGCGTACTCGGCTTCGACGGCACGAACTACCAACGCGTCAAGACCGACACTGCCGGAACCCAGATCATCGCCGCCCAAGCCGGCACCGCAACCCTGTCGAACGTGACCTCGTCGGCGACCTCGGTGAACCTGCTCGCGGCGAACACGAACCGTAAAGGGCTCGTCATCTACAACGACTCCTCGGCCGTGCTCTACGTCAAATTCGGTACCACCGCCTCCACGACGTCGTTCACTTTCTACGTTGCGGCCGGAGGCCACCTGCAACTGCTGGACCTGATCTACACCGGCGCGATCGACGGCATCTGGAGCGCCGCCAACGGAGCCGCCCGAGTGACGGAGTTGAGCTGACGGCCATCACCTGGCGGCCAGAACTGTGACATGAGCGGAGGCGCGGTATGAGCTTGCTACTGCTGCTCGCCGCACCCATCCGTGTCGACGGCTCCGCCACCACCACAACCGCCAGCGCTCTGCACACCACCGGCACCAAAACGGTCTCCGGCACCGCCAGCGCCGCCGCTGTCAGCGGCCTGCACACCACCGGCACAAAAGCCGCCACCGGCTCCGGCCAGAGCACTGCCGCCACGCAGACCGCCGGCACCGACTCCCACAGCCGATCCGGCACCGGCACAGCAACCACCTCCAGCACTCTGACCGCGAGCGCAGCGAAGTCCGCGGCCGGATCCGCCACGACCGCTGACAGCGTCGCCACCACCGCCGCCGGTTCCTCGGCCGTAGCCGGCACCGCCACGATCACCGGAATCCTCGCCACCACCGCCACCGGAAACACCGCCCGCGCCTGCACAGCGACTCTCGCCACGAACTTGACGGCCGCCAGCACCGGTTTCCGCACCGGAACCGGCACGGCGCAACTGGCCGCCACGATCACCAGCGCCAACACCGGATCAGGCGACGGCAGCGGCCGAGGAACCGGCAACCTGCTCGTCCGCGCCTGCCTGTCCGGCAGCGGCTACCAGCTGAGCTGGCGCATCACGACCGGCGCCGTCCACCTGAACACCGCCACCGGCACCGTCGCGCTCACCACCACAACCACCTGCCTCGCCGTGCGCCCCAGCAGCGCTCCCATCCGGCTCGACAGCACCGTCACCAGCCGCCAGCCCCTCTGCGTCTGAAAGGAGCCCTATCCGTGTACGCCGGAGACGACCTCGTCATCAAGGTCACCGCCTTCAACCCGCTCACCGGCGCCGTGCCCGCCGGCTCCACCGTCACGGTCAACGCCTACAGCCCGGCGAAAGACCCCCGCACCAGCGCCGACGACCGCGCCGACCCCGACCACACCATCACCCTCGAATACGAGGACACGCTGCTCGCCTACTACGGCGTCCTGCCGACCACCGGATGGGAATCCGGCGACTGGACCTTGCAGACCGCGATCAGCGGCGAACTCGACGGCCACGAATACCGCACCGTCACCCTCACCGACGGATAAAGAAAGGAGCAGCCATGGCCGCAACACCCGTCCTGTTCCGTGGCGTCCACGAACCGCAGACACCGCTGGTCACCCGCGCCACCTACCCGGCCGCCACCACCGCCGGCCCCTACTTCCTGTCCGATGTCGCCCCCGCCAAATTCCTCGACAAGCTCACCAAACTCTGCGGCCCGGCCTGGGCCGCCGGCCTCACCCCGCTGTGGACGTGGAAACCCACCGCCGCCGACGTCGCCGCCGGCGTCTGGGACATGCCCGTCAAACGCGTGCGCGACTACCACCTGGCCATGGGCGTGCACTCGATCGCCTACCCCTGGCACGAACCCGAAGACAACATGACCGGCAAGGACTTCATCGGCATCTTCAACCGCATCTACCCACTGCTGTCCGCACCCCCATGGATCATGTGCGGGTACACCGCCATGGCCTACCAATGGCGGCCCGGCTCACCCACCACCGCCAACCCCAAGGACTGGACGCCCTACCAGACCGACTTCTACGGCGTCGACGTCTACTCCGGTCAGGGTTTCTCCAGCACCGCCACCCTCGCCAACCACCCCGGCTTCCAGCGATGGCACGACACCATCGTCAAAGGCCCGTTCATGGTCTGCGAGCGTGGCTTCACCGGCACCGGCCGCGCCGACACCATGGCCGCCGAATGCGAGTACCTCGGCAAAGCCGACACCCCCGTGATCGGCTACCAGATGTGGAACGCCCCGGGCACCAACAACCCCACCGGCTGGCTGTTCGACACCGCCGCCACCAGCAACGCCGTTGCCATCATCAACTGCCTCGCCGGGAAACACATCACCGCCGGTTGACCGACGTCAACAGCCGCTGGCATAGTGGCGGGCGTACGACTACCGGAACCAATGGTCGAAAGGACAAACACATGACCACGCCCGAATTCCGTGCGCCGCAACGCCGCCCCCGCCGGCAACTCAGCCCGGAACAAGCTGAACGCCGCTACCGGTACCTCGACACCATCGACCGGCGTTGTGACGCGCACTCCCGCAAATGCATCACCGCCGCCAACGTCATCATCGATGCCGTACTGCTGAAGCAGGACAACACGAAAGTCAGCCTGAAAAGCTGCACACGGCACAAGCGGCAATTCCTCTTCAACCCCGACACCTACCAGATTCTGGCTGTCAAACCTCTGCCGCCCGGTGAACAGATCAGCCGCGCGCAGCGCGACAAACTCATCTGACCCACTCTTGACGTAGATAAACAGTCGCATGTAGTCTGCTCGCCATGACCCACTCAGAGATCGCACGCTTCGGAACCGCGCGCAGCCACCCCGACTCCGCCGGCCGCACCGCTGTCTTCGGCGTCATGGGAATCAGCGACGACGCCGAAACCCTGACCGTCCGCTACGAGGCCACCGAAGGCGCGCAGCCGCAGGAATGGATCTCCCGCGTCAAAGACAGTGCGCACCTCAACCTGCCCCGAAGCGTCTTCGCCTCCATCAAATACACCCGGTACGACGGCGCCGAGAACGCCACCCTTGAGCGCGTCGTGCACTACCTGCTCACCAACCACCACGACAAGCTCGGTCGGCCGTTCACCCTCCACTACCTACGCAGCATCGTCACCGGCAGCCCCGACCTGATCGAAGCCGAGAAAATGCTCAGCTTCGCCCACTACCCCGGCAACAAGATCGCCGACAAACTCCACTTCCAGTGGATCGACGACGCCGACACGGACAACCCCGACTCCGACGAGGACAACTGACGTGGCCACACGCAAGAAAATCAAGGTCGACGCCGAGGTCTCCGTCTGGCACGCCAACGGCAGTTCGGCCCGCATCGCCCAGGCAACCGACGTGCACAGTCTCCGTGTCCAACTCCCCGGACTCGACTGGCTCTACAAGATCGATGTCGACGTCGATTCGAAGTCCGGCGAGATCACCGTCGAAGTGCACACCAACAGCGAGGAAGAAAATCGGAACGTCCCCCGCCTAAATGTGCGCCCCGACGGTTCTTTCGTGGTCAGAAGCTGATGCGTCTCGCCATCGTCGCCGCCACATGCATCGCGGTCGGCAACATAACTCATCCATTGATCGGTGTAGCGCTCTTCCCTCTTGGCGTCATACGCCTTTACCGGTGAAAAGCGTTGACGCACGGAAACACCACTGGATATCTTGGATGTGCGCAGGCGGGGTTTCCGGTACTACACCTGCCCCCAACAGGTAGAACCGGAACAAAACTCTCCATCTCGACCTTCCCCCGGGAGAACCCATGAACATCGAAGCTCAGCTCGGCGGCGACGAGGAACACCTGTTGCGCACCTACGCCGATGGGCCCCGCATCTGGACGCCACGTCGGTGTTTGCCGTCGTCTCGCGCCTGAGTGACAAGGGCATGATCGTCCCCGTTGGCGACAGCGGCGCTTATGTGCTCACCGATGCAGGGCGCGCCCGCGTCCAGGGCAAGCCGCCCCGTGCGGCGGAAGTCGAATACTGGTGCGAGCCGCCCCGTGCGGCGGAAGTCGAATATTGGAGCGGCGGCTTCCACGGCGTAAACTGCGATTGCCCGCGCAACGCGTGAAACACCGACTGGCTCAAAGCCTTTCAGGCGCCGGGACTTCACAGCACTCAACACACCATGACTCGGCAACCATTGACGGGCCGTCCATACTGAGGTAGCGTTTTCTCCGCGGAAACAAACCAGGGAAGTGGAGAAGGCCCCATGGGAACCCACATGTATGTGTACGCCTGTGCGCGGGACGATGAATTCACGTGCGCTGTAGGCATCCAGCGTGATTCGGGCGCAGCGCAGCTGGGACTGTTCGTTACACGCGAGGACGCAATGCTGTTCGCCAACGCGAAACGTGAGCGAGACGCGATCCCGGTCATCGTCCTGCCGTCGACCGCCGAACTCAACGCATAAAGCAAGGGAGGAATGGACTGATGGAGCAGCAGACCTTCGCCGTGGACGAAGCCACCTACAACAAGATCAGCATCCGATTCAAGGCCGTGCTGTGCGCCCTCCAAGAGAGTCAGGCCAAGGCCGCGTGCGTGCAGTCCTATCAGGCGCGCTATTACGCCTACGGCTGGCAGGATCGAAGCGGTGACAGCGACGAACATGACACCGTCCAGGGCATGGCGTTCGGGGACGCCTACGGCACCGTGTGGGGTTTGTACGCACTTGACCGTATCCCCGCCCGTCCCAATATCGCCGAGGCGTGGAAGAGCTGGTCGGTGCACGGCCACATCATCGACGACTACCTCGGTACCCCCACCAAACTCGATCTGCTCGACCCCTAGCGGTGAGCCCTGATCAGGGTCTCCCGATAAGCCGGGCATGCCGAACCCGTTGTACCCCACCGACGTCGACGAACACCTCTCCTGGTTCGACCGGCTCGCCACCGCCATCGCCGACACCGTTGCCCGCGCCTGGTTCTTCAGCGCTTGCGTGCTCGTGGTGATCCTCTGGACTCCCAGCTACTTCCTGCTGAGGAACATCGACACCTGGCAACTGATCATCAACACCTTCACCACCATCGTCACGTTCCTGCTCGTCGCGCTGCTGGAGAACACCCAGTCACGCGACAGCCGCGCCGTCCACCGCAAACTCAACGCCATCGCCGACGGACTCGCAGACCTCATGGAAGCCCAGGCCGGCGAGGGCAACGATCTTGCGGCCGACCTCGCCGAACTCCGCGCGGCTGTCGGACTCGAACACCGCGAAGGCTCATGAACTGTTGACGTCCCGTCCGCACCGGCGTATCGTTTCCGTCAGTGAAAGCCTGAAGCGCCGGGAACGAGGACACGCCATGCGAACCATCACAACCCACACATCCGTCACGGTGTACACGCTCGACGAGTTGAGCGACTCCGCAAAAACGCAGGCCGTCGAAAATGTCCGCGAAAAGCTCGGCGGCGAATGGTGGGACGAGAGCGACAACGACGATATCCGCGACGTAATGATGTGGACGCTCGCCGAGCAGCTGGGGACGCCCGGACACCTCGACTACGGCATCGGCGACTACCCCGGCATCCCGAACATCTCCATCGCCGGGTGGGACCTTGACCGCGGACAGAACTTCCTGGTCACTGGCTCCTTCACCCGAGAGAACGCACCGAAACTCCCATGGGTGGACGGACTCGAATACATCAAATCCGAGGCCAAGAGCGATCACAACTACCTCACGTGCGTCTCCGACACACTGACCTCCGACGAAGTCGATGCCGCCGGGGCCAATGCGGTCCAGGCGCTCCGTAACGCCCTGCATGCAGCGTGGAATGCCGGCCGTGAGGAGATGGAGTACAAGTCCAGCAAGGAATATGCGCGCGAGTGGATCGACGCCAATAAGGCTGAGTTCACCGAGAACGGCGACCTCTGCTGACCCTGAGACTCGATATCTGTTGACAGACATCCACAGTCGTGTAGGCTGCTCCTCAGCTAAACCCCCGGAGAGAGGCGAGAGGCCATGATCGAAAATCCCCCGTTCGGGCCGCAGTTCCAGGTCGGCGAGCACGAAACCCTCGCCGACGGAAAGACCACCATCTACTCCGTGCGGGGATACGGTCTCGCCCCGAAAGTCGAGGAGCAAGAGGCGTTCTACGCAGAGATGGGTTTTGCGGCGCCAAAGCCGACCGTCCGCTACCTCGGACACATTTGGGAGAACGCCGGATACGGCTGGGTAGCGGCGCCGCCCCGGCTCGACGATCGGGAGGACTCCTGGCACGACGAAGTGACCCGCTCCGTGCGTTACTTCGCTAGTCCGCGTGACGCGTGCATGTACCTGTGGGGGCACATCGAGGGTGTCGGCGCGGTCCGGTTGGCCGAGAAACTGGCCACGATGCCATGGGCCCGCGGGCGAACCTCAGGGTAAGTCGACAGTAGTCAGTGATATAGAGGGAAGTTGTTGTTGGCGATCGAGTTGTGGAGGTAGGCAGATGGGTACGATCGATGTCGGCGCACAGGTGAGGACCAGGCTTCACGGACACAGGGGAACCGTGACGGAGGTTCACGATCAGTGCCCGGAGGGACCGTCGTGGCAGCATGCTCAAGTCGTTGCGGGCAACTGTCGTCGCTCGCAATTGAGGGACGAGCACTGGGCAAGGGTGAGATTGCTTGGCTCTGGTGCGGTGTGCGTGCCGTTCTCAGACCTTGAGCTGTTGTCATAGCGCGCCGACACCAGCATCCGGCAAATACTGTTGACGAACGTCCACAGCAAGGGTAGGGTTCTTCTTATCGCAGACGGCTACTGGAAAGAGGAAATGGCCATGAGCGACAAGACCCGATTCGGCGTCAGCCCGCAAGAAGCGGACTGGTATTACTGTGCCGTCATCGACCGCTTCGGCGAGACCGGCTACATCGATGGCTACGCGGCCGGCGCCCGGCCCACCCGGAGCGCGTTGCAGGAGCACAGCAAGTGCCGGCATTCGTGGGTAGCCGGAATGATGGCTGTGAGCGATGAGGATGTGGAGAGCGTCGCTGCGGCGCGTCCCGACGTCAAATGCGAGAAATGCGACCGCTCCTACCGGCTGCGCGACGCCAAGCCGCTGAAGATCCTGGAATGGGAAGTCAAGGCCACCCCGCGAAGCGCGCACCCGGGAGGCAAATAGCCATGCGTGTCACCGTGTACCACAACTGCGCTACTGACGAACATGGCCGTCATCTCGGCATGCTCGACGGCTACGAGCCGGGCCATCCGGTGACGCCGGTCGCCGATCTGAACATCCCCGGCCCGGCGGACCCATTCAAGGTCCTGGACCACGTCTACTTCCTGTTCAACGTCGGCGACGACTCCTCCTTCGGTACTCCCTACGACGTCGCCGTGGAGTACCGCAAGCGCCGGAACCGCTCGCTGAGCATGGGTGACGTCGCGCGCATCGACGGCGACTGGTACGGACTCCTGGAGGACGGTTGGGCGCCGATCGCCGAGCCGAAGATCGAGATCACTACCCTGCACGGGACCACGCCGCTTGAAGGGATAGACCTATGAGCGACGACGATTTCGAGGCAGCGCCGGAGTGCCCTACGCACGGTCCGATGGTGCTGCGTCCCATCGCGGACCAGACTCCCGAGCAACTATGGTGCGGGACGTGGTGGGATTGCGGGCACCGTGAGCCAGGTCTGATCTGCCGCACGTCGCATCTAATGCCCTCCAAGGCGATGGCCGCGTCTCTGGAAAGAAATACAAGGCCATGAGCGACTTCGCCACCACGGCTGAAGAATTGCGGCGACGCGCGCATGTCCTGCGTACCCGTGCCCTACGCACCAGCGTGCGGGAGTGTCGCGCTCTTCGTGAGCGCGCTGCCCGGCTCGACCGCACCGCGCGGATTCTGGACACGGAAGCCGCCGTTCCGCCCAGCGAATACGATCTGCCAGACTGTTGACGGCCTGTCCGCTGCTCTAGTAAGTTTTTCTCATCATTCTTGATGGCTACCGGAGGTTCTGGTCATGGACACGCAAGCGGTTCTCGCGCAGCTGGACCTGAGTGATGAGGCGGTTCGCAACGAGGTGTTCGGCGCGCTGGTCGACGCTGGTCTCGACTTCGGCACGTGCACCAGAGTGTTTGGCAAGCGTGACGAAAGCGAGTTGCAGGACGCCTACTACGAAGCGGCCCGGGACAAGGAAAGTCCAGGCGAAATTGAAGTCGACGACAACGCCATCATCAGCAAAGGCGACGAGCCTCCCGGCGCGTATGTGATGGCGTGGGTCTGGGTCAGCGATAACGACGCGGGCATCGCCGAGGATGATGACGGTGAGGATGATGACATACACACCATTGACGGCCCGTCCATGGTGGTGTAGCGTTTTCCTCAGCGAAACCCAAATGACTACCGGAGGTTCTGGTCATGGAAAAGAGCGTTACCGTCACCATTCCCGCGTCGGCGCACAAAGGCTTTGGGCGCGACGCCGGCTGGACCGTGGCCGTGGTAGACGGCTCCATGGTCGTAGGGGTGGGATCCTCACTTGCCCAGGCCCGTATGAACGCCGCCACCACGGCCGTCGACGTGATCCGCACGGCCATGGACGGTCCGGCCTTCGCGCTAGACGATGACGGGGGACTGGTGGTCGCGGTGCCGTGGGGTACCGGCAGCATCCACTACAAGGTGCGTGACGGGCATGTCTTCATGATCACCTCGACCGTCCACGCGCCGCACGAGTCGTTGACCGGGTGCCACCACTACACTCCATTGCCCAACGCCTGCTGATACGGAGACACGCACACCATGCCTAAGCCCAGAATTCACACCGACACCATCGCCGACAAGCACGCTGGCCCGGACGAGAAAATTATCGAGTTCGATGGGGGTCTCATCTCGTTCAGGTACCTGAACGAAGGCAAGACGCTTCGCGTGGACCTGTACCGCCTCGATGACAACGTAGAGGTCACCGTGGACCCGAAGAACCTCTACCCGCACGAGCAGGAGGGACGGCCGTGACGCACGCGGCGTTGAGTCCCAAGACGGTGCATCGCGCGTTGCTCGTCATGGGCGAGGTAGACGCCGAGGATTGCCGTGAGGAACGAATCGCCGATCACATCGTTGACCTACTTGTGCTCGCCGCTGCGGCGGGCCATGACTGGCGAGAGGTTCTTGCCACGGCGGAGATGCACGCGTCAGCTGAGATCGGCGGCGAGATTGACGGTATCGAGACGGACGCCAGCGCTATTGACGGGCAGTCAATGCCCGACTAGGATTGTCTCCACTGGCTACCTAGGAGGAAATGGCCATGAGCTACTACACCGCCATCTGCATGCGCTGTCCCACCAAGCACTTCATCAAGCCGGGCACCGAGAACGACAGCAATCCCCAGCATGAAGGTCACGGTTCCGGCGACAGCAAGGAGCGCAACGCCAAGATTCTCGACGCCAACCACACGCCGCTCCCTCTCGGTATCCGCGAGCGCCGGGCGCAACTGTGGATGCTCGCGGGCGCGCTGGAGTTTATCCGTGAGAAAGTGCCGGTTGCGGTTTATGCCGATCTGGAGACGTCCGACCAGGACAGCTATGGATTCGTGCTGACAGCGCTTCGGTCCACGCCCGCCGGCCCCGACCTTCTGCCTTCCTGGGACGACTCGACGCATCCCCTCGCCGGATTCCGCGATGATATCGGCGATCAGATCTCCGACCTTGATTGGGACGGCGTTGTCGGCGAGGATGACGGCGGCTATGTCACCATCAACGTGTTGACTAACAAGCGAGGTGTGTGACAGCGCTATTGACGGCCAGTCAACGGAAGGCTAAGATCGTCAGTATCGGCTACTGAGGAGGAATTGGCCATGAACGAGACGACGATCACCGCCTACGGGCTGCTGTTCACGGGTCTGAACGGGGAAGAGTCGGACCACTCCCTTTTCCTCACGTGGAAAGACGCTGCGACGGCTGGCGACGAGATGGCGCGCGAGATCTGGCCCGACTGCGTTGGCGGGACGTTCCCGGACGTCGAACTGAAAATGGTCGGCGACGGGATGGACATGCTTCGCTGCAACGCGAGCGTTCAATTCGAGGCTGAGCCGATCGAGATCAGCCCTGCTGTGATCCGCGCGCGTTGTACGCGTCCCTGTGTGAAGCGTGCCATGATGAGCCGATCACGGACACCGACTCCCGGCTTGGCGATTCCTGCCGCGCCAATAGCGATGGGCAGGGTCTCCCTATGAAGGGATTCTCTCTGTCGTGGCAGCGCGACGACAGCACGGGAACGCTGACTGCCGGATCCTATGAGATCCAGCCTAACGGCGCCATGTTCGAATTGCGCCACCGGGGCACGTTGGTTTACATGGATAACAGCGCAACACGCTGCCAGCAGGCAGCCGACTCGCACCGGGGAATCAGGCAGGCCATTGACGGCCGGTCCACAGATGGGGTAGCGTCTCACGCATCGGCTGCACAGGGAGGAAATGGCCATGGCTGGAGTGCGATTCATGAGTGTCCGTAAGCGAGGTACACGCAAGGATGGCTGGAATTGGGTTACGGTGTGCCGAATCTGTCCCGGCTCACGCGGGGATGTGTCCGGCGTCGGTGGCGTCACCAGGGAAACGGCCGTCAGGCTGAAAGACAAGCACATCGCCGAGGTTCACGGCGGCAAGCGCACAATCTGACTGTTGACGTCCCGTCCGGCGATTGGTAGTGTGTCGGTATCAACGAATTGGCTACCGGAG
>JACCDR010817073.1_pt1 | contig 18257 bp, 17 predicted proteins | sample 7446431 | NCBI WGS metagenome assembly JACCDR01 (sample SAMN15323443, study PRJNA562643) | freshwater metagenome | isolation source: river surface water | place: USA:Blue River Watershed | collected 2017-08-17
AGTATTGCCTTGTTGTTGCTCCTAACCAGTACTAGCTTGTGGTTTTGGAAAGATGATTTATGGAAAAAAACAACAATGGCTTCTACTGCTGTTGTTCGCAAAACAATTGCTGTAACGAATGTACCTCATGTTAATGCACCACAAACGCATACGGTGGCCAAACTAGCGAAAAAAACAGCAACAAGTATCCAAGCAAATGTGCCGATTCTAAAACAAATACCCAACGAAACCGTAGCCCAAACACGCAAGCTAAACAAACCTACCAAGCTTGATACTCCTACGGATGTAACTTTGGCACAAATAAAACAATTGTCTATAAAAACAACCGACATTGACAATATTTTACCTCCTACGACTCGGGAAGAGGAGGCTCTCACCAATCCGAATAACAAGGTATTGTTACCAGAGCAGGAGCAGAGAGAAGTAGCTGTAGAAGACAATCTTGGGGTGATTTCGACAGCAGTAGAAACCACTGAGGAAATGACCAAAAGCGTTTTCCAAGTAGATATGCTCGAAGGCAAGGCATTTCATAAGCCCGTCAATGAGCTAAGTGTGCCCGAAGTAGAGTGGAGTCACCCGATATTGACCAAAAATAAATACTACAAAAAACCAATCACAATTGATATTTTTGGCAGTGGTATGCCTTTGGTTAATTATTATACTATTACGTCTAACGAAACGGATGATGCTTGGCAGGTACACAATATTAATGTGCAAAATAGCCGTCTGGGAGCTTTTGCACAGCTTGGACTACAAGTAGGCTTTGCCGATAAATGGCGTGTTCGGGGTAGTGTTGCTTATACAAGATTACGCCAAATTGTTGTGGACTATAAGGTAAGATTAGACTCTTTGATTGTGCGCCAAGGAGAGTCGCCAGAGGTAGCGTATTTAGATATTTCAAAAAAATATTTTAATCCTAAGCATTATTTGGCGTTACGTTTGGATGTACAATATGATTTCTTAAAAACCAAAACTTTCCATCATTATGTAAGTCTTGGTCTAGAAGTAAATACGGTTTTATTTGGCAGGGTTAACCATAATGCTTTTGCCAATATTTCTTATGGTATTAGTCGGCAGATGACTTCTAAGGTTACTTTCTTTGCTGAACCGATTTTTGGATATGCCTTGCAGAAAGAACAAGATAGTCGATATATTACCATTCGCCCGAATAGATTTGGATTAAATATGGGATTATCTTACAAAATAAAATAATTCTCCTAACTATTTACCAACAAAAAACCACGCTGCACGGCGTGGTTTTTTGTTGGTAATGGAATGTTGAAAAGTTATAGTTGGATTAACTATTGCTATACATTTTGTAATTCTCCTTCAAGCTTAGACACCACACAGGTTGCTACGGCATTGCCCGCCACCGACGTAGCCGAACGCCCCATGTCTAAGAATGGGTCAACTCCTAAAATAAGGGCAATTCCTTCGGTTGGTAAATCGAACATGGCAAGTGTACCTGCAATAACCACCAACGAGGCCCTTGGCACGCCTGCAATGCCCTTAGACGTAATCATAAGGGTAAGCAACATTGTAATTTGTTGCTCAAGACTCAACGGCACGCCATACGCCTGTGCGATAAAGCCCGTTGCAAAAGTCATATACATCATAGAGCCATCAAGGTTGAAGCTATAACCCAAAGGAAGCACAAAACCAATAATTCTCTGCGAGCAACCAAATCGTTCTAAAGCGGCAATCGTCTGCGGAAACGAAGCCTCCGAACTAGCGGTACTAAAAGATAGAATGAGGGCATCTTTGATTTCTGCGAGAAGCTTCCAATACGGAATTTTCATGACCAAACAAATCGCCCACAATACCACAAAAATGAAAAACGCCAAGCCCCCAAAGAAACAAAGCATCAAATACGCATAGCTTATCAGAATACTCAAGCCCTTACTTGCTACAACGGCGGTCATCGCTCCTAATACGCCAAAAGGTGCTAGTTCCATTACGTAACCTACCATTTTGAAAATGGCTTCTGCCAACGAATCAATAAGCTTGGTAAGGGTTTTGCCTTTTTCGCCTATCGAACCCAAAGCGATACCAAAAAATATAGAGAATACCACGATTTGTAAAATCTCATTTTCGGCCAATGATTTGAACAAACTTTCTGGAAAAATATGCAAAATAAACTCTTCTATACTCTTCATTTTGCTACCCGTAATGCCTGTTTCTGTGCCAGCAGCAGGGCGTGGCCATTGTTGTACGTGTCCTGGACGAGTGATATTCACTACTACCATGCCTACAATCAACGATAAAATGGTAGCAAAATAAAAATAGAGTAAGGTTTTGATACCAATGCGGCCTACTACCTTGAAATCGCCCAACTTGGCAATGCCTACCACAAGCGTGCAGAAAACCAAAGGCCCTACAATCATCTTGATTAATTTCAAGAAAACTTTGCTGAGTAATTGAAATTTAGAAGAAATGCCTGCTGCCGCTTCGGGAGTCATCGACACGTTGAGAATCTGACCAATAATGACTCCAAGGGCAAAGCCAATCAGAATTTTGGTTGTAATGTTTAGTTTCATGGGCAAAAAGTTTAGTCTGTAAGACAAAAGAATAGCTCCTTCGCTTGCCGAAGTGCTGATGAATGCGGTTTGGTCATGCAACGAAAGGCTACGAGCGGCTAAATGATGGACAATCGAAGTTTCCGAACAGTGGTTTTACCGATAATTCACCTGCTTGCTTTTTCTGTCTTTCCTGATGAATTTCTACGAAATAAAGCAAAAAAATGATGCTTTACAAATCGTAGCTCATACGTATGTAGCTATTTTTTACTGAAGAATCTTTTGTAGATGGGTTTTCGATAAAGAAATTGAAGATATAATGCTGGGTACAATACATAATCGAGCCAACGGTAAGGGCTTTGATAGGTTATTTCGTCGATGATGTAGGTCTGCTGCTGTTGCTGTACGATGCGGTGCTTGTGTTGCCAAGTTTGTAGAAAAGAAGGCAACGTTGTGCCTTGGTCAATGAAATAAATTTCGTTGGAAGTGCTTGCTTGTGCCGTAATCAGGGCGTGCCATTCTTGTGTAAAAAAAACAAGATTCATTTGTATTATTACACGGTCGCCTTCATTACAGCCGTCGAAACGCAATACTTTTACCCGAGGAAAGGGAGGCGATAAAGCTTTGAAAAGGGCTTCGTCGAAACCTTGCCAAACGGAGGTTATTGATTGTTCGACGGCTGTTTGAATACAAATTTGTGGCATAAGGCTTGTTGCTTTAGGAGTTTGGCGTGTACGAAGAATTTTACCGTTTGCGGATGTCGAATTGTCGATTTCAGCATTGAATTTTTCAATATTATGCTAAGAAAACTTGTTTTAAAAACGTATTTTCTTCATTCCAAAATCAACAATCCGACATCAACATTCCTTGAATCTTTTGTAAACGCCTTATGCTATAAACTCTTTCGCCTGCCTAATGTTTCATTTCTTGGCTACCTTTTTGACAACAACTTGGCAGTTTGCTATGCGCTTTTTCATCTTTAGGCATATCGTCGGCATCGTAGCCTGTTTCGTTGATGGCTTTTTTGATTTGCTCTACACTGGTTTTCTTGCTGTTGTAGGCAACCGTTACCACTTTGTCGTCGAGGTTCAAATCTACGTCGGTTACGCCTTTCGTGAAAGCCAACTTTTTCTCAATGCGTTCTTTACACATTTTGCAGATAGCCGAAGTTTTAATTTTCACTACGGTTGGGTTATCAGCTAAGGTTACAAAAGCAACCATACACAACCCAATGATACTCAATAGCAACTTTTTCATGGCTCTATGTTGTTTGAAGGTTTATTTTTTTACAATAGCCAAATCCATGCCACAAGAAGGACATTTACCTGCCTTAGTATAGGTTTTTTCGGCTTCGCATTTCATCGGACATTGGTACTGTGCTGAGTCGCTGCTGGCAACAGCCGTTTTGTTGCTGTCGGCAATGGCTTCGTGTGTATGTTCTTCTGTTTTAGTGCTTTGTGAAGAACAAGCCGTTGCTAAGGCAACCATAAGGGCAAAGAAAAGTGTTTTTTTCATGATGATGTTGTTGGTAAATGATGAATAGAAAAAAGATGAATTTATTTTTGAGTAAAGCCAACGTTTGATACGCTGGAATAACTTATTTGATTTTATACCGTGTACCTACATACACCATTTGTCGGGTGATAGGCCCCCAAACCATCGACGCATCGAAGGCATGACTAAAGGGGTCGTTGGCGGAAATAATAGGGTTATTTTGAGTAAAGCCGGTAAGATTCTCGCCTCCTACATATAATTCCCATTGATAAAACGCTTTTGTTATTTGTGCATAAAGCGTCGAAAAGGCGGGGGCATACACCAAGGGCGAGTCTATATCGTGTACATGATGCACGGTGGCATCGGGAATGCGTCTTTTGCCGTTCCACTGCCAAGTAAGGTCGAATTTCCACTTGTCAAATTTGGTTGTATATGCCAAATTTACTAAAACCCTATCTCGGTTGATAAACATTTTGGGTAAAAGTGCCGAAGCCCCAGATGCAGTTCTGATGTCGCTTTGTACATCAAACAAGCGATACGCTACTTTGGCTTCAAAGCGTTTGAGAGGCGAATAGTTGAGTTCGGCTTGAAAACTATTCGCAAAACTGCGTCCTTTCAAATTGTACATACTGATATATTGAGCCGATTCCATGTCTATTACAAGCTGATTATCAAAGACTGTTCTGTAAAAATCGAGGGTAAAATTGGCATTTCGACCTGCCAGTTGAAAATCATTACTTAAACTTATGCCATAATTCCACGAAGACTCTGGTCGCAAGGATTCTGTTACTCGTAATTGCCTTGCATTGACCAACATACCAAAGTTTTCGGCTAAAGCATTAGGCATTCGCCAGCCTTTACCTGCACTGGCTCGGAGGTGTACGTTGCTCGAAATATCGTATTTGGCATGAAGTCTTGGCGTAATGCGTGTGCCGTATAAATTATGAAAATCGACACGTGCACCAGCCACAACAATCAATTTATTCGGAATTGTTAAGGTATATTCTCCAAAAATACCCGGTACAATTTCACGGCGAGCAAAGGCCGAATCGAGGTATTTTTCTTGGTAATCGTCTAAAACAAAACTCCCTCCAACTTTATAAGTATGGTTGGTATTTTGGATAATATTTTGATAAATCAAATTACTATAAAAACTCTTTTCTACGCCTTGATAAGCACGAGCCGCTTGTCCGAAATAGGCTTTGGTATCATGAATTGTGGCATTGAGTATCAAGCCCAAGCCTTTGTAAGGTTTGTGTTGAAACAATTGGGCGATTTTTCCAAAAGCTTCTAGGCGTTGGGTCGTATTGCCAAACTCATATATAGGCTTACCACTCGCAACCCAACTTGCCTCTTGGCCGCCTGTGCGATTTTCGTATAAACCTTTGATGCCAAATTGTGCCATCCATTTATCCGACTGATATTTCCAACGGTTCAATGCCGTGGCGAGTCCAAACAAAGGCATATCTCTGAAAGTATCGTGATTTTGGTCGATAGACGTGGCTTGTCCTGAGCCATGCGAAAGCAAGCCGACCGACCATTTTTCATTGATTTTTTTAGCAAAATTGACATTTAATTCTCCTCTTCCAAATGAGTTTAGATAGGTATTTACATACAATTTATCAGCATTATCGGGCTTTTGTAATTCTATGTTCAAAGCACCTGTCATAGATTCGTAGCCATTGATAACCGAGCTTGCTCCTTTGGCTACATCAATAGAGGCTATCCATGTCCCCGGAATGTAGTTGAGTCCAAATGTGCTGCCTAAGCCTCTGATACTCGGTAGGTTTTCGGTATTGGTTTGGATATAATTGCCCGAAAGCCCGAGCATTTGAATCTGCTTTGCTCCTGTGATAGCATCGGCAAAACTCACCGAAACCGAAGCATTGGTTTCAAAGCTTTCCGACAGGTTGCAACAGGCGGCTTTTGCTAGTGTTTTGGTCGTAATCAGTTCGGTTTGAATAGGATTGAGTCGGTCGATGGAGGAGGCATTGGCATGAACGGTCACTTCTTGGATTTGTCCATCGTTTTGTAACGTTACTTGTAGAAAATCTAAGCTATGTACCATAATCGTATCGGTACGATAGCCTATAAAGCTCACAATCAACTGATGGTTTTCGGGGCGTTTGATAAGGCTAAAACGCCCTAATGTATCGGTTTGTGTACCACCTTTGGCATTTTGCCAGCGTATGCTTGCCCCTACGAGCGGCTCATGTTGGTTTACTTCCTTTTGTGCTACTACGATTCCTTTGAGTAGGCTTTGTCCAGAAGTATTTATTCCTGAAATAAAAAACAATAGGTTAATTATCAGGAATTTAGTGTATATATTTAAAAAAATAGTTTTCATCTCTATCTCCATTTGATGTTGTCCTTTTGTATAGTTTGGGTAAATAAATTACGTCCAAAGCCATGCGTTATATAGCAGCTATACAACTTCATAAACTATACAATGCCTTAAAATATTGTTGAAAGATTTTGTTGTACGCAATGCTTATGGAATGGGGTAAAGCATTGTTTTACAAGCAAGAAAGGAGGGAAATCAAATGAGGAAAGATTGTTTTTTCAATAAAATGGCTCTACCCGAAAGCGGTGGTGCAGGAGCATGGAAAAACACAACAGCCTCGTTGTTGCGAGGCAAGCACAAACTCCTCGACCACACCAAGGTATTGAATTGATACAAGGCATCGGTATTGATTTTTTTGATACCTTGTTTAGTTTGGGCATCTTCTATGTTTTGATGCACCACTTTTGTCAACAACACTTTATCAGCACAACATTTTGCTTTGCTAACAAGGGGTATTTTTGAAGGAATGGTCGTTTTTTTACAGCAATTTTGCTTTTTTGTAAACGACCAAACCTTTACTCCTCTGATTTTGCAGAAATGTTCATTTATGGCAAAACCAGCACCAGAAACCAGCACTTGCAAAGCCATCAACAAACAAACCAAACGAGAGAAGCTTTTCATTCCTTATACATTAACGTGAAATACCAAACTGAGTAATTTAGCCACAAGCACCTTCATGCTACTCGCAATCCATTGAATTAACGAATGAGCGAGGGCATTTGTTCCCGAATTATCTTTCGGTTCTTGATTCGTAGCGGGCTGGGCAGGCTTTTTGTTGCTTTCTTCTACCGTCAATTTTTGTTGCTCTACCGTTACCGAATCTTGTTGTGTTTGTTGAACTTGTGCTTTATGCCTCAATACTGTCGAAGGCTCTAGCAAACCAAAGCTACTTGTTATGAGCCAAAGCGCTAACAAAGCTAATGGTATAGTTTTATTGGAAATGTTTTTTTTCATTTTTTGATAGAGGCTTGAAAGAAGTTTGTTTTTTGCCGTGCAAGTTAATAAACTAATTTATAGGTTGTTGCAAAAAACAACAATATTTCTTTAGCAATTCTCATTTTAGGGGCAAAGTAGCCAATGTATTGGCTTTGACTTCGGCAAACGTATAGCTTTTGCGTAGGTAGCCATCTTCAAAAACAGTTTGTAAACAATCCTCTTCGGGGCTTTCTTGCTGTACTGTTTGGAAACCTTCGGCTGTTTTGATGAGTTTTAAACGGCCTTTTTTGCTGCGTTTGCCTTGGTCGGTAATGGGGTCTTTATACACGAGTCGGTCTTGTCCGTCAACGGTGGCACAGCTACATTTGAAGGCAAATTTTTGGGTATCTCTGTGTACTTTTTGTAATAAAGCTCCTCCCATGCCAAAGGCTACGTTGTCGGCACTCCAACCATGATTGGCTAAATTGGCTAGAATTTCACCAATACTTTCATAATTTACGCCATCGCCTTGAATCACTCTCACTTGTGGCACTAATACTTTGTATCCTTTGGCATTGGTGGTATAGCCCAGTTTTTCGCCTAAAATTTCCATTACTTTCAGCACCACGTCTTTGGGTACACCGCTATCTGGCCGCACTACCAGCGTGCCATTTCTTTGTAAAACCTGTTCTTTCAATGCCTCTCCCCATAGTTTTTCGCAGGCATGATATACGTCGTAGCTATCGCTTACTACGGCTACCAAGCCCGTTGGGTATTGGGCAAGCATATTGCTGTAGGCATCTTGTTCGCCTGCTTGTGTCCAACTCGTAATAGTGCTATGCTCGGCTGCTGGAATACTAAATCCTGCCACTTCGTCGGTTTCGTAAAAATCTTGAATAAACGTCAAGGCGGCTACGGTGTCTGTTCCAAGAAAATTGACCAAATGAGCCGCACCGCCAATGCCTGCACTTTCTACGCTGCTTACGCCTCTAAAACCAAAATCATGTAATTTGAAGTCGATTAAATGAGGGTCGCCAGTTTGTTCGAGGTAATGCTGTATCAAGGTGCGTACTTCTCTGCTAATGGTGGCTACAGTACAAGGATACCATAATTGTACCAAGAGGGTTTCTAAGAAATTGGTTAGCCAATAACAAGCAGGGTCGGTGTTCTCGACGGTCATCATCACTTGATGGGCAGGCACAACCGTCCCTTCGGCAACAGCCTTGATACGCACAGGCAAACGACCTTGGTGCTTGTCGAGGATGTACTGCCAACCTGCTCGGTTGAAAAGGGTGTCTGTCCCAAAATGAGCCGTATATAATTTGGCGGCTTGGTCTATTTTTTGTTGGGTTACGACCGTTCCAGCTAGGTAATTTTTGAGTAAATATTGTAAGCCAAAAAACGTGATTTGGTCGAATTTTCCACCACGACTTTCAAAATAACTATAAATCTGGCTTGTATTGGGCGGATACTGTTTGTAATGGCTCAATTTGTAGCTATCGGTCAGCAGTAAAATGTTGTTGTGCATGGTATGGGAATTTAGCAAAATGTATCAATAGAAACCTGAGATATACGGTAAAAAGATGGTATTAAAAGCTTTCTTGTAGGGACAAGTATTTGTTTTTCAGTAATCTAAATAACACACGATGTTCTTCTACAAACACTTGTTCGGTCAATTGGGCTATGTCAAACCATGCCAATTCGGCAATATCGTCTTGTGCCAAAGGTGTGCCTTGGCGGTATTCGGCTACAAAAAGTGTTGTAATAATTTTATCTTCTTCGTTTCTGTAACGCCAGTCGTTTATGCGTGCCGTGCCAACATATTGTACCGCTCCAAGTTGCAATCCCGTTTCTTCGGCGACTTCTCGCAAAGCGGCAGCTTCAATGTTTTCGTCGCTGGGGTCCACAAAGCCACCTACAAAGCGGTATAGCGTTTGATAGGCTTTTCGACCCAGTAAAATAGTGGTTTTATCAATAATCGCTACATCGACCGTCGGATACACTTTGGGGTATTGATTGAAGGCGGCAAAAATCACGCCTGCACGAAAATCTGGCGAAGCTTTCACGGTCTGACTAATTTCTTTTCGGACTTCCGTACCCGAAAATTGGGTGATTTGTTCTACCGCTGTATAAGGAAATACGCCCGAATATGCCCGATGAAAGCTATCCCGACCGCCGTAAAGCATTACGTTACCAATAGGACACGCCTCTCGGATGCGTTTATCTAGTTCCTTGCTCCAATCTTCGTCATTAGGCATATCGGGCAATGATAGCACCGTAAGCGAAGGAAATTGTTGTAAAAGCATTTCTTTACGGGTGATAAAGTCGAGCGGATTGCGTTTGGTCACGAGTACGGGCGTAACGCCCAAAAACACCAACACTCTTTTGTGCGACTGGCAGACGGTATTTATCAACGACACGTGTGCTGGGTGTAGGTTATCAACCTGAAATCTCCCAACCAATACACCAATTTCGGGCGAAGTTTGTTCCATGATTTTGCGGATTAAGGTAAGATGTTCGTTTTAAAGTAATTCTAAATAAATACCTTCTTGCATCAATTGTTGGTATTGCTGCTGGTCGAAAGCAAAGAAATACGCTGCTTTATGGGCTACATTTTGTTGCTTTTCGTCGAGTTGTTTCAATAAGCCTGTAGAAAGAATTTTTTTTCTAAAATTTCTGCGGTCGAGGTTTTTGCCTAAAATTGCTTCATATAATTGTTGTAATTGTGGCATGGTAAATTTTACATCAAGCAATTCGAACCCAATGGGCTGGTAGCGAATTTTCCCTCTCAGGCGTTCGAGGGCTTTCTGAATCATGGCGTGGTGGTCGAAAGCCAAGACAGGAAGTTGGTCAAGTGTTTGCCAATCGGCTTGTAGCTCGTTGTTTCCCGCAATCAATTGAAAATCGGTTGTTTTGACAAACCCCATATAAGCCACCGAAATGACCCGTTCACGAGGGTCACGCTCGGGCAAACCAAACGTATAGAGTTGTTCTACATAAACGCCACTAATGCTACATTCCTTTTGCAAAACTCTTGTGGCACAAGCATCTAGGCTTTCGTCGGTTTGTACAAAAGCTCCTGGTAAAGCCCAGTGTTGGGCAAAAGGCTCACTTTTTCTTTGTACCAGTAAAACCTTGATTTGCAAGCCATCGAAGCCAAAAACGATACAATCGACCGTTACGGCAGGATGTGGATGACGGTATTGAAAAATAGGTTCTGACATACCTTAGTGTTATTTTTACACAAAGATAAAGTAAAAGAAAATTAAGAAGCAAGTGTTTTAGTGTATTTTTTACACTAAGATTTGCTTAGGAAATTAAAACAAACGGAAAGGTTGAAGTGTATAAGACGAGTGATTGAAGAAAAAGGCTAAATGCTTTTTAAGAAGTATGTCAAGTAATAGACTAAAAAACTCGTTTTAAAATAAAATGATGATGTATTGCTCGCATCTTATTTTTTATAGTGTATTTTTGTAAAACAGATAAAACTACAACCATGAGAATACTTTTAGCCTTATTTCTGCTTATTTTCTTCACTCAATGTAAGACCAGCGAGGATATAACCCCTTCGTGTAAATTACGAGCATATTATATCAACACATACACTGATAGTCCCAATTATTTTGCAAAGTTAGAATACAACCAGCAACGTAACTTAGTTTTACATAAATTGGACATTCCGTCGGCTGCTACGCCAACGTTTTTCATTCCTACCAAAGGATTGAAGGATTCTATTACCTATAAAAATGGTAAGCTTGATAAAATTTATCGCTTTTCTCAAGCTGGGATAAATGCTTTTCTCCTAGAAAGAATTGACTCATACTCACACAATTCCCAGAATCAAATAGCGAAAATTATACAACAGCGATTACGTGATGGCACTTACGTAAGTTCTGTAAATGAGCTTGTGTATAGTTATAAAAACTCAAAAATTGATTTTGTTGCTTCCGAAACTAAAATTTTTTATTACAGAGGATTCAATTTTCCTACGCTCAATACTATACCAGATACTAGCATTGTGACCAATATTGATACAACCTATTACACTTTCGATGGGAATAATCTTAGCAGCCAAATAACAAAGAAATATGAGTTTAGTGATAATTTTAGTATCAACCGCCAACTCAATTTACGATTGATCAGTGAGGTATTTTATACTGATTATGATGATAAATCCAATCCTTTGTATCAATTGCCAATAGAGAGTAAGATTTTTGAACCTTTGTCAGCAAACAATTATCGAACAAAACGCTATCGAACAAGAATTGCGGTGAAAGAAACAGAGAGCCAAAGCTTTAATACAGATATTCACAAGTTTGAATACAACACAAAAGGATTTCCTACGCATATCAATTCTAATGTCACGACAACGACTGTTCTGGTTGAAAAGAACATCCCTTATTTCGTTTACGATTGCAATTAGCCTAGTTAATTTGTGGTATAACCTCTGTTATTGAGTAAGTAAAGGTTTTTATTTTTAGGTACTTATGCTTCTTGTTTTTTATATAAATTATTGATTTTCAATGGTATAGTTTGCCACTCACTCACTCAATTACTTAAATGCTCGGTTCAATTAGTACTACTTCTTCTTTATCTACAATGACTTGTCCTTCGAGGAGGTCTTTGGTTTTGCGTACATATTTTTTGGGTGTTACAATCACAGGGCAAAGGGTGTCGTTTTTGCGTTTGGAGTAATAAGCGGCCAATCCAGCAGCTTTTTCTATGACAGCATTAGGAAATTTCTTGCCTGCTTGTCGCCTGATGACCACGTGCGAGCCTGCCACGTCTCTGGCATGTAGCCACAGGTCTTCTTTGCGTGCGTAGCGTTGGGTGAGCAAATCGTTGTTGCGGGCATTTTTACCAATGAGGATTTCCCAGCCTTGGTAATTGATGTATTTAAACAAATCTTGTACGGTTTGTACTTGTTTTTCGGCTTGGTCTAGGCTATGTTGTTTGCTATATTTACGCAGTTCTCTGAGGCTGTTGAGTTGTTCTATGTGTTGGATATGCTGTTGGATTTCGTGTAAAATTTCTTCTTTTACGGCGATATTTTCTTGTAGTTTTTGAATCTCAATTTTCTCATTTTTCGCCTTTCTGTAATAATTCTCGGCATTTTTTTGAGGCGATACTTCGGCTTTGAGTTTGATGACGATGGGTTTATCTCTATAAAAATCGTACAATTCTATGCTTTCGGTACGTTCGGGAATGGCGTGTAAATTGGCCATAATAATATGCCCGATTTCTTCGTGTTTGATGCCTTCGTCGAGGCTCATCAACTGCTGATACGATTTTTCAAGATAAATGTTGGTGCGTTGTATTTGCTTTTGTAAACCTTTGATAAGCTGCCCTTTTTCCTTGTCAAAAATATTGATTTTGGTAAACGCATAATACAATTCGTTGCTTGCTTGGATGGGGTCGTTTAAGGTTTTTAGCACGTCATCCGCACTAGGTAACAATGATAAAACAGGCTGATAATGAGCGATTTTGATATGATAATAGGGCTGTAATAATTGGGCTACGACGGTTTGCACTACTGCCCAGCGTGCCGATAGGTCTGTTGTGGACAAGGCTTGCCATTGTGCTTGAATATGGGCGATTACTTCTTTACCAAAGGTCGGAAAGAGGGCTTGAACTTTCCCTTGTGTGGCTTCAAATGCTGCAAAATCTTGTTCGAGTGGGCGGTCGAGGTTTGTCCAATTGAGGTTATTGTCGCTTACCAGTTTGTTATGGAATAAATCCAATACTTCTGTGCCTTCAAACAAAATAATATTAGAGCGATTGCCGTACATTTTGAAGAGCAATACAAAATCATTTTCAAAAAATAAGGCAAAAGCACGCTCGTTGAGAAACTGTCGAATCGACACTACTTTTAGCCCAATAATTTCTTTGAATAAGTCCACCGAATTGCGTCCTGCTCTTCTGAAATCATCGGGAAAGTTGAGGCAGGCAAAGTCGGGATGCAATACAGCTTTGATGTAGAACGCCCGCTTTTTTTTCCATTCCTTGCCTTCTGTACAAAAACCCAAAACCAACTCGTCTTTTTCTTGCGAAAAACATTCGGCCAACACCAATCCTGTAAGTTCTTGGGCTAGGCGTTGAGAAAGTTGTCGAAGGAAATAGTAATTCGTTTGCATGGTTTTGTTGGGTATAATATCTGCAAAGGTACAAAAAGACGATTGATTTGTGAGTAGCCTTGCCTACTAAGTTGGGGTATTGCGGCTTTTCACGTAATTTTGTAAGAATTTTAGCAAGAAAAATATGTTATTTGACGATACCTATAAAACCCTGCTTGCTCCTTCGGAAGGCTTATTCAAAGACCGTGGAAGCAGGTTTTTGGCATACGCTTATCCGATAGAAAGCGAAGCTGTGGTAAAAGAGTTGGTCGATGCCCTGAAAAAAGAGCATTTCAAGGCGGTGCATCATTGCTATGCGTATCGGCTCGGACAAGACCGAAATCAGTTTCGGGTAAACGACGACGGCGAGCCTGCGGGCTCGGCAGGGCGACCTATCTTGAATGTGTTGCTTTCGCAAGATATTACCAATGTGTTGGTAGTAGTGGTGCGGTATTTTGGGGGTACACTTTTGGGTGTACCGGGGCTTATCAATGCCTACAAAACAGCTACGCAAGAAGCCCTCTTACAGGCAACTATCATCGAAAAAACCGTCAATGAACAATACGAAGTGCAGTTTGCTTTTGTACAAATGAACGATATTATGAAGGTTGTCAAAGAATTTGGCTTGAAAATAAAATCACAAGCATTTGATAACCAATGTACAATGGTGCTAGAGTTTCGTAAAAAAATGACGGCACAAGTACTGGGGAAACTCGAAAAAATTGATCATATCACCGTCAATTGGATTGCGACGATATAAGACTGAATTATACGTTAGGTAAAGTCATCATTCAGCTTTATACAAAACCCTAAGACCAATTATTCATCCCAAACCATCCAATCTCCCGTGGAAACATTCATTCAACTGAGCCATACTGCTGTAAGAAAATTTGAGAAAATAGTGATAAAAGACCTGAGTTGGCAGGTGACAGCCCAACAGCATTGGGCTATTATGGGCGAAAATGGTTCGGGTAAATCGAGCTTGTTGGAAGCCTTGGCTGGTAAAATTCCTTTTGTAGGCGGACAAGTGGCGTTTAATTTTGTGGCACAGGGTAAATTACTCAAAGACTACGTCGAACTGGTTGCCAAAGATTATTCGAGCCATCGGGTACTCAATGCCGCCGCTCAATATTACCAACAGCGGTTCAATGTGTATGATGCCGAAAACTCGCCTACGGTGTGGGAATTTCTGACCGACCAAATGAAGCCTATTGGCACAATTGATGAGAAATCGGTGACATTACCGCCTATTCCTTACACGCCTGAAGAAATTGACCATGCCGCCAAAACCCTAAAAATCGACCATTTGCTGCAACGTCGCCTCATGACGCTTTCAAATGGCGAAACTCGACGTACTTTATTGACCAAATCTTTTCTGAAAAAACCTCGGTTTTTATTGCTCGATACGCCTTTTGTAGGGCTAGATGTTGCCTCTCGTGCTACGCTGCACGAAGCACTCAACCAAATTGCCCAGACCGATACGCAAATTATCATGGTGACAACTCCAGACGAAGTGCCGACTTGCATTACGAATACCTTGTATTTACAGAAAAAAAACACCACAGAAACCCCACAAGCCCAAACGATTGTATTAGATAAAATTTTGCTGGATAGTATTTTACAGCAACAAGTTGTAGCTACACCTTCTTTTGAATATGCCATCAAAATGCGTGGTGTAAAAGTGAATTATGGAGGCAAACAAGTATTAAAACCCTTGCATTGGGAAGTGAAAAGTGGCGAGCATTGGGCTGTTTTAGGGCCAAACGGCTCGGGCAAATCGACGCTGTTGAGCTTGATTAATGCCGATAATCCGCAGAGTTATGCCAACGATTTTGATTTATTTGATAGAAAAAGAGGTTCTGGCGAGTCGATATGGGATATTAAAAATAAGATAGGCTTTGTTTCGCCCGAATTGCACCTTTTCTTTACCAAACGCACCGAAGTATATAAGGCAGTAGCCTCGGGTTTGTACAATACCAATGGGCTGTATCAGGCATTAAAGCCCGGACAAAAAGAGCTTTCTTTGCAATACTTACAGTTGTTGGGCATTGCTCATTTGGCCGAACAACGATTTGCCGAAATTTCTACAGGCGAGCAACGCATGGTCTTGTTGGCTAGGGCTTTGATTAAAAACCCGCCTATGCTGGTACTCGACGAGCCTTGTCAGGGGCTAGACCAAGAGCACACCATTTATTTTAGAGATTTGGTACACGAGCTATGCGTTTATCTGCACAAAACCCTATTGTACGTGACGCATTACGATGCCGAAATACCCGCTTGTGTGAGCAAAATACTACGGTTGAATCAGGGAGAAGCAAGCATAGAAACAAGGTAGCTGGTTTTCACTCCAATACAACGCCAATAGCCCATAGCAGTTTAATGGATTGATTTTCAAGGTTTAAATAATAGCAAAATTTTAACAAAGAAAGGCAATTCATTAAATTACTACAGGCTTATGCAACAGTGCAAGCGTTTATACGGTAAATCCGTGTTCGGCAAAAATTTTCTCTACTTCGACGAGGAGCTTTTTCCCAAACCCAGCCCAAGCCATCATCTGACGATTCTGATACTTGTCGTACATATCTGCTACACTGGTGACATTATGTTTCAAAATCAGCTCTTTTAAATTTTTACTGCATTTCAAATCTTCTGAAAAAGTCGAAGCCGAAGCTGCTTTTGAGGCTTGTTGGCTTTCGTACTGCTTAATGATTTCAAGTGCTTCTAAATACTCTGCTTCTGTTATTTGTCTCATAATTTTGTGTTACTTATGTTTAAGACAGTTGGTTAAAAGATAAGTCGTAAACGTTAAACTGCTAGTAAGCTAAGTGGTACAAATATTTTTACTAAAAATCACAACGCTGCATTTACACCGATGGTCGTCTGAAAAATACAAGCCCCGTGTTGGTCAATCCACTCGATACGCAACTGCGATTCGTCTAAATACATGGTGGCAAAATTAGGCTGATTGCTTCCAAATTGCAGGTGTTCGTGCGGGCCTATGATGTCGTCTGCTAAAGCTCCTGCCCCAGCTACCATATAGGCTACTGTGCCAGACGAAGCACGAAGGTACTGTGCGTTATGGCTATGCCCTGCCAAATATAGTTGGACGTTGTATTGTTCGAGTAATGGTTTGATATGTTGTATCAACTCGGCTTGGTCGCCTCTGTTGGTGCCAGCCGAATAAACAGGGTGATGCCCCATCACAATTTTCCAGTCTTCGGTACTGTTGCGAAGGGTTTCTTCTAACCAACGTAATTGGGCGGTATTATCTTGTTCGAGAATATCGCTGTGCTTATAACTATGCAAACGGTGGTCGTCAATCATTGGCGTGGTATCAATACAAATAAAACGCACGCTTGTTGCTTGATTGATTTCTTTTACAAAGGTATAATATCGGTTTGGTAAATACCATTTTTTATTGATTTTATGGTAAGATACCTGTGCCGATGGGTTGCCGTGATAGTCGTGGTTGCCCAAAATGACATACCAATCTTTTTGTAAAGCTGTTCCTTGGTAAATGTCTAAAAACGATTCTTGCCAGTGCGAGTCCTCGGTGCTAGTTACGCCATCTTGGTAGAAATTGTCGCCAGTAGATAAAATGAAGTCGATAGGATTTGATTGAGCCGTATTGCACATTTGTTGGGCGATGGGTATTTGGGCGTGCATTCCTTTGCGTCCCCAATCTCCTAGAACTAAAAAACGAATATGGTCTTTCATAAATATCGTGTGGCAAATCTGTGTATCGTTGCCAGCTTTTTAGCTGAACATTCGTATGGAATACTGCTACAAATTTGGGGCGAATTTATGAAAGAACCAATTTTTTCCTCGTAAAGCCTTATCAGATTTTACCAAGGGCTTAATCCAAGCAATTTTTCGCCTAACGCTGTCAGTTGGGCGGTGGCATAACGGTCTCGTTCCCAATGCCGTGGGTCGCCAGGAAAGGCGTAACCTTCGGGAGCAATGCGGTTTTTCCAAGAATTGATTCGCCACTGACGCAAGGGTTCGTTGGCTTCTTCGGCTGGCATCATAGCAATGTACTGGGCAATCCGTACTTTGTTTTCACTTCTATTCGGACGAATGCCGTGGGGCTGTGTGCTATTGAAAATGAGCAAGTCGCCTGCTTCGAGTTTGACTTTCACAATATTGTTTTCAAATGCCGATACATCGGGCTTAAAGCGGTCACGGTCGGCGGGCTGTGTCAGCTTCCAAGTATCATATGTTCGGTATAATTCGGGAATGCACTGAAACCCGCCCATGTCTTCGTCGGTTTGGTCGGCAAGAGCCAATACGCCTTGTACGTTTTGTGGCTTGGTTTCGGGGTCGTAGTCCCAATGAATAAAGCCCTTGAATTGATGATGTGGCCGCATCGGAAAATTGAGATTGGCTCGGTCGATAGTAACCCAAAGTTTTTCTGTTCCCCAAATATCAACGAAGGCATCATAAATGCGTTGGGTTTGGCGGTTGTCCCATAAATACTGATGATTATAGACTTCCACCATGCCACTGCCGACGAGTTCTTTCATTTGCATTTCGGCCCTTGGGGCGGTGTACCAAGTGTCGGGATTGTTTGGGTCTTTTTCTTCAAATTCCCAAAGAAAAGCAGCCGTGCGAGCGGCTTGTTCTTTAGAAATGGCTTGCTTAATGACAATATAGCCTTGCTCTTTCCAAAACTGCCAGTCGTCTTCCGACAGCACCCGCAAGGGCTTGCCATTCGAGCGGTCGTTGAGTTGTAAATGACTGCTCGTAGCAGTAGAAGGATTGCCCGGTATGTCTTTGTGTGCTTGATTTGCCATCATTGTTGGCTGCATTGTCGGAATTGTTTGCATTTTTTGTATATTTGTTAATATTTTATATTGAAATATTGATACAAATGTA
>JACCDR012040372.1_pt1 | contig 18256 bp, 30 predicted proteins | sample 7446431 | NCBI WGS metagenome assembly JACCDR01 (sample SAMN15323443, study PRJNA562643) | freshwater metagenome | isolation source: river surface water | place: USA:Blue River Watershed | collected 2017-08-17
CCCCGACCCCGACCGCGACCCCGACCCCGACCACGACCGCGACTGCGACCCCGACCCCGACCACGCCCCCGACCGCGACCGCGACCCCGACCACGACCCCGACCCCGACCCCGACCGCGACTCACTCAAAAGCACTGCGTTCATTTTTGGCTCCGTGGGAGTTGCTTTTTCAGTTCGCACAGGTCAAGTAAAGCGCCACGATTGATATACACAGGCAGGCCGTCAGGGTATGGTTCGCACTCTTTCACTGCGCCATCAGCTACAAACTGCATGTACCGCTCAGTGCAAGGAATCCATGAGCAATCCACCAGCACAAGGTCAGTCGGCGTCACTGCTTCCAAGCGGCCGGTGTAGATCATCGTCACGGTGCGGACGATGGCGTTCTTCCCGATCAAGTCTTGGTATGGGTTCGGTTGTTCAACCTTGGCGCTGTTGAACATTGCTGCGATCTGCTTGAGTTCGCCGTAAGTCATGTTGTCGATATTCATTTTTCATTTCTCCTGTCGATTAAAATCAGAAACACCACCAGCCCTGCGGAGAGACAGTTAAAACAAACCCAGAATAGGGATCTCCGCAAACTACCGGGCATTTCAGTTCGCCACGTCGAACGTTAGCCGGCGGTGTATTTGGTGGGGGCACACGGATGTTTTCCACGCAGCCCGTTGTAACTCCTTTTTTATGAAGTCGCCCCCGTTGATCATTAAACCTTCTTTCCGCGAAACTTCTCGCACGTTGCCCGGTGTGGCGTATTCGGAAATGTCCCGCAGCACTCACGCTCGGCTGGCAGCAAATCAACAATCTTCTTCTTTCGATAACACGCGCAGCAAGTCAATGACCGTCTGCCCGAGGTTCCACTCTTGGCGAACTGCCGGATTGGCCGAGTCTCGCCGCAGCAGTGGCAGGTGCGCTCGGTCTCGGGAACCTCGTCGCCAGGTATCCAGTAGCAATACGGGATATGCGCTCCTACCTTCGCTGGCTCTGACCTGTCCAAAATGCCTCGCTTGTGCATGGCTTCCAGCGTGTTGCGGATGCGGTTCTCGCGCATCTTGGTTCTGCGCTCGATGTCCTTGACGGTGTAGGCTTCCCCATCGGCCATCAGCTGAAGAAATAGGCCCATGCGCCATGCGAACTCTCGCTTACTGCCTTCCTTGTAGGGACAGGCAATCAGCGGTTGCTCTGCGGGTTCCGGCTCGGGTTCCACTATCACCGGAGTCATCTTTTCTCTGATGACCCAGTGGGCTGGCATCTGCCATGTGGTGATTCCTAGAAATTCTGGCAATAAACTCATTTCATCTCTTTCATACGTTCGGCGTAAGCCTCATCTCGCGGTGCCGTGCATCCTGCGCACTTGGCCGTATCCCACAGGTAAAACGATCTACAGTCACGGGACATAACGAACGGCACTCGCACGCTAATGATTTCGAAGGAGCCATCAGGGTTGAAGACTCGCTGCGGCGCCCAGTAGTGCTTGGCGAACGGCTTCCGGCTGTGGCATCCGTACTTGTCGCCGCCGATGGTCAGGTGATGAACTACGTCGTACTGGATGTCTGCTGGCATAGAATCTCCAGAATCTCGTCACGACCAAAGCGCCAAGATCTCAAAAGGCTCATTCTGCGTACCTCGAATCGATAAAAATTGGGGTTCCCTCTCCGACCCAGCAACCGGCCGTGTTGAACTCGTAATACTCCTCGGCCTCTGCACGGTCGCAGGAGGCGTTGGCCATGATGATTTCGATGCAGCGTTCGCGGTCATATGCGACGAGGGGAGGCTGACCACAACGCTCGGCGATGCCAAGGATGGCGTCGTCAAACATCTCCGGTTCTAGCAGGAGTGATGGTTCGCCCTCCAGATAGGACTGGATCTTGGCCCTTGTACTCATACTTGCTCCCATAAGATGGCCCGCAGTTCGTCACAGCTAAAGCGCCAGTGCCGAAGATCGCGCAGGCTTCGGCAGATGAATGAGCCGTCAAGGTTTTGGCTGACGACCATGAAAACTTCATCAAGATGGGTGAATGTTTTTCCGATGGCGGTCATTTGTTCTTCTCCATCTGGATCAGCACCTCCAGATAATTGGCTAAATCAAGCGTTTCCTCTTGCGCGTGGATCAGCCAATCCAGCAGCGACAAGTCAGGTCGCTCCAGCGTCACGCCGTACTTGCTCAATCCGCGCTCTGCTCGGTCAAGTAACTTTTGCCGAACGGCTTCTACGTGTTTGTCAGCCATTGCGCGCCTCCATCATTGCGTCGGCGTAGATGTATGCCACTGATGCGGTATCAAACTCATCGTCCGTCAGCCTTGAGGTTAAGCACCCGGCGATATGACCCTGCATTGCTGCCATCGCAAACTGATCCCGCAGCGTCATCTGCGCATTCTTCAACTCGCGCTCCAAGTGCTTGATATTCGCCTCAAGCGCGGCGATGTCTTCAGGGGTTGTCATCTCATTCCTTTCACAACGCATCGATCAGGCTGTAGGTGTCGAGCCTGTAATCGTGCTTCGGGTTGATGTCGGGATAGACCCTGGGGGCAAGCTCGCGGATGCGGTTGCCGAGGTTCACGTAGTCGCGGCAGAGTCGGTTGAGCATCTGCTTCTCCTGCTCGCGGACGTGGTCACGGACGATCTGTTCGGGGGTCATTTCAGTAACTCCGCTTTCAATCGACGCAGCTCGGCATGGGCATACACTTGCGCCATCTCCATGCTGGCCAGGGTCATCTTGTCGCCGACCGTCCGCATGACGTCGTCGCGACCGGCGATGAGGATCTGCAGGTTCCAGATCTGGAGTCGAAGGATCAGGCGCCGGATCATGGGAGCCTCCAGATGCCAATTGCCCAGATGAGCAGGAGGATCACCACGATCTGGTCAGCGGTGCGTTTCGATTGGCGCTCAAGCTCACGCTGGCGCTGTCTGTAGTAGTGGGTGGTCACGGTTACTCCTTTCTATAGAATTTCGACACGAAGCCTTCGCCGGAGAGGGGCAACCCGGGCGCCCAGTGAAGCGGCTGACCCATGATTGCCTCGGCTTCGGTTAGCTTCGCTTGGGCGAGGCGGTCATCGACCTCAAGGATTGCTTCGTCATGGACGTGCCCGACGATGGCCATTTCTGCGGCCTCAAACTTGGGGAGCACAGCGGCCAGGCAGTCACGGGCGATCGCCTGGGTCACGTTCTCCAGCAGCTTCCCGGCGTAGGTCTTGGTCCTGCCCCAACGCTTGGTGTCCTGGTCCATGCCGTCGTAGGTGATGTTCTTGAACCCGCCTTCTTCCTCGATGCGCGGCTTGACGTAGCAGAGGCTGCGGCCCGAGGGTAGGTCCATGAACAGCATCCCCGACTCGTACCGGAACTGATACTTCCCCGGGACGCCGGTCGTGACCTTCTGCCGGATGGTGGTCTTGGCGTTCCGCTCCATGCCGTGGGCAAAATCCACGATCTCGGGGTTGGCTTTTCTCCATGCGGTGATGATGGGTTGTAGCTCTTCCTCTTTCAGTCCCATCTTCAGTGCCCCCATCGCGATCAAGGCGCCTGGGCCCCCCATGTATCCACAGTTATGAACTATCAGCGGGCCCTTGCTGCTCAAGATCGTGAATCTGTTTCTCGGCCCGGCTAAGAGCAGATCGAAGACGGGTGATTTCTTCCTGCATGTCCCTGACGCTTCTCTTGTTCTTGGCGTTTTCTGACTTCGTAACAAACCGAAGATTGCCCGGCTGATACCCCTGATTGACGTCGATACGATCGAGCTCAAGTGCTGGGTTATCCCAGCCCGAAAGCGTGACCAGATAGGCAAGGAAGTCGCGCTTGCTGCCACGCCAAGCCCCCCATACGTGGATTCCTCGTCCCCCGTAATCTCGGTATTGCCTTGCGTTCGGTGAGTGGCACCGAACAAGGCAAGCGGATATCCGATTAAGTAGGCGGCGCCTGGTCGCGTCGTCCGGGCAGATGTCCGCGTAGTTGTAGTAGCTTTTCCGCCAGAACCCAGCTTTCTTTTTTGCGCAGGAATTGCATCGAGTGCTCTTGCCACTGTAGAGATTGCTCTCATACACAAGGTGCGGAGTGCCCCCACATGAACACTGGACAAGGACCATATTGGTGACGCAAACACCGCGCTTCTCGCGAGCCTCTCTGATGACGGTAAGTTCTCCGAACCTGTCTCCAGGGCTTGGAAGAGGTCTTGTTCGCTTGAACCGAGTTGCTTCGCCGGCAGCCAAGTTTTGTTCGTTCTTATCAAATGATCCGGAGTTACCGCGACTTGGCAGAGCTCCATCGTTTCCTTCCAGCCCCGGAATACAACCCCTTGATGTCGGACCCACGATATTCCGTCCCATAATTTGTGCCTTTCTGTGATGTCAGTTATTTGCACGTAACCTGCGTCCGTGAGGACCAACGTGTCCGGGCCAAAACAAGCCAGCTCCGCGACCTTGCCTTTCTGACGGTAGGGGCTCTTCTTATCCACGGACCCGGGCGGCAGCTTGAACATCTGCTCGGCCGAGGCTTCGTAGATCTTCCCGTGGGTCTTGAAGACCTCGAGGCGCCACTCGCAGCCAGCGAGCCAGGCAACGACCCGGGCTTCGATGGCGGAGAAGTCGACCACGACAAAGCTCTTGCCGGGCGGTGCAATGAAGGCCGTGCGGATGAGCTCCGACAGGTGTGGCTGCAGAGGTCCAAACAGCAGCTCGGAAATCTCCGGCCGGCGTGCTTTCAGCAGCTCCCGGGCAAGCGTCAGATCCTGCAGGGACAGGTCTGATTTTGTTAAATTTTGCATTTGTACGCCACGGCCTGAGTTTGAGACGATCCTGCCGTTTGCCATGAATCGATTACGTGGCCCGGCGTTGATGATGTCGTAGGTTTTCATGCTTGGTTTTTCGCCTTTCTTGTCGCAACGCGCCGGGCCAGGTATTCGGCGTACAAAACAGGGTCTTGTCTGAGTTCTGCCCAGAACCGCTTTATCCCTGCGCTTGCTGCGGCCCCCTGCTTCTTCCGGTCAATTGCGGCGCGGGCAACGGCTGTCTTTGCCGCGCGTTCAGCCGGGTCGGTAACGTCTACCCATCTGGCCAGGGCTTTGTCACTTATCTTCTTCGCCAGAGCAGACTTTTCAGCGTCAGTTCGCTTGGCCCAGAGCGCAAAAGCGTTTTCTCGAGTGCAAGTTGAGCGTTTGTGCTTCCACATGAGCCGGTCTTTTAACGTCCGTGGAGCTACCTCGCGGGGTGGTCGGGTGTCGGAGCGAGACGCGATACGAGCGGCGCGACGTGACGCGCGGTACGCCTCGGCAGGGTTTGCCGCGCGCCACTCTTTAGCCTTCTGCGACATGGCCTCGTAGTCAGACCAATCACCATCAAGCTTTACTTGAGAGAGCTTCTTCAAGTAGGCCGTTTTGGCTTCGGGGTTCTCCGCCATTGCCTGCCAGAAGATTCGAGCCCCAGCTTCCCCATCTGCCTCACCCCCAGGGGATATGTTGTAGAGACTGCCGGGCGGGCTTTCCGCGATGTGTTTCTGTTCGAGCTTCTGGGCCTCGGCTTTGTTGACAGCGGTGTCGATCTGTTTGACAAGGAAGTTCTCAGGCAAATATCGACGGATCGCGTTGTAGAACGGCTTATTCTCCTGGAGGGAATACGCTCTTTTGACGTGCTGCCGCCACCGTTCGCTGATCTTGCTCTTGGTCAGCCCGATGTAGCTGCGACCGGAAGGGGACGTTATTTTGTAAATCGAATACATGCTCACCTCTCCATAGTTTTCGGCCGGAGCGTTTTGCTTCTCCGAGGGGGGTTTTTTCAGTTGAGGAAACCCACACAACGTGCTCTGGTGTTGCGGTAACCCCGTCCCACTCGATGACATCTTTGTCGCCGCTGAAGACGACGCCCTCATGGGATACCCATTCAGCGCCGTCCCAGACAAGGTCTGACCCGAGCACCGCCTCGATAGGTTTTTCAAGGACTTCATTGAGTGGCGTCTTGACCAGTACAGCCGTGCCTTCAGCTAGGCACCAACGCCCGGTGCGGTTGGCCCCGTAGAACTGGAACATCCCGCGAACCCGGTCGTCCTCGCCGATGTAGCGGGCCAGGGCCTTGTACTTGGCGACGGAGGACTTGGACAGCTCCTGCCGGAGACGCAGCGCCTCGGTGACAGCAGCTTCGTCAGTGATCGCGAGGATATCTTTGACCGTGGCCTTGTTCAGGCTCTCGACCTCGATCTCATGCTCCTCTTCGAGCCACTTCTTCAGCTTGGCCACTTGGGTTGCCTTGGTGATCCCGGTCAGCTTGACGAACTGCTCAGTCAGCTGGGCCTTGGTGCTGTCATCGAGCTCGATCGCGGCTTCAATCAAGGTCCGGTCGGCCAGGACACCACGGTCGTTGATCGTCTGGTCCAGCGCCCAAAGCGCCTGCTCCCCGTCGTTCGGCGCCCAGCGCAGCAGCTTGTCGCGCACCAGCATCTCGACCTCGACGTCCCGGGCGCAGTAATCCTTGAATAGCGCCCAGCGTTCAGGGTCGTGCCCGGGGAAGTTGCGGACCCGCTCCCCGTTCCTTTTGGTCGGCTTGCAGGGGATGCAGAAGTAGCGGATCAGACCGCCACCGATGCCCATCTTCTGTTTGTCCTGGGCCAGGCCGATCACCTTGCCAACGTCGCCGAGGTTGCCCGGCAGGCCGAGGGTGAGCGCGAGCACCGAGGTGCAACGCCACTGCTCGGGCGGCATCGGCCGGTTGAAATGCCTGGCCAGACAGGTTCTCTCGAACGCCGCGTTATAGGCTGTCTTGATCACGTCCGGGTCGGTCAGCGCCGCGATCACGTCGGCCGGGATGTCCTCGCCGCGATGCACGTCGACGCAGCGGACGGGCTCACCGTCCAGGCTGTAGGCGAAGAGGAGGATCTCGAAATCCGGGTGGGCGGCATATGGGTACACGCCCGATTTGCGCAAATCCACGGGGCTGAATGTTTCGATATCGATCGAAAGTGTGGGCATTCTTGGTTCTCCTTTGACAAAACCCCCGCGTGAGCAGGGGTTTCAACAACGGCCGTACCTTGTTATGCGAGGAAGTCGGCTTCGACCTCATCGAACTCGTTGGCCACGGTCTCGGCATCGGCAACGCCGGAACCGAAGACCTCATCGACCTTGTACTTCTGGATGGCGCGCAGGCTGGAGCTGACGCCCTTGGTGCCTTCGCCAGTGAGGTACGCGTAGATGCTGATCTTGGCGTAGCCCCAGTAGCCAGACTGCAGCTCGCTGGCTTCGATCAGCGGCTTGCGATCCGGGCCGACCAGGACAGGCGGGTGATCGACGTCAGAACGAGTGCTGATGTAGTAGTAGCCCGGGTGCTTCGGCTCTCCCTCGTTGTTGGTCTCGGTGTCGCCATCCTTCAGTACCCAGTTCTCGTACTTTTTCGGGATGTCACCGAACTTCTCTTTGAGGGCTGTCTCGATCGTTTCGCGAACCGACTTCAGGAGCGAAGCCGGGTTCTCGCAGAAGCCGGGGACCGGCTCCTTGGGGATCAGGAGGGTGCCGCTGTATTCGACCTTCTTGCGAATGTCGTTCATGCGCGGCTTGAAGACGTTCAGGTAGGAGAGACGGACGGGCCCGGCGATGATGATGGTCGGGGTGATTTTCTTAAACGTGGCATTGGCCATTTGATTTTCCTTTGTGTGGATTAACAGGTTGGTTTGGTTGTCTGCGATAAATCCGCTTCAAAGGACTTGCGCAGACAGCAAGCCTCGAAGAAATCTTTTGTTACTCCGAGCTGCCGGGCCCGTTGGCCAGGAGTTGATCGGACTTGAAAAACCCCGAGATGACGGTTCCAATAAATGCCTTGGATTCCGAACACGCCGGGAGTCTTTCTTTTGTTCCGGGCTTGTTCTTCGGGAGTTGCCCAGCGACAGTTGCCCGGTTCGTAATCCCCGAAAGGGTTTATCCGGTCTAACGTCATGCGATCGCCCGGACGAGGCCCTACGTCAGATAAAAAACTCTCGAAAGATGAACGCCACTCGGCACAAACTTTTACGCCGAGGGCGCCATACTTCTTGTAGGCACTATTTGTTTCGCACTCACATCTGGCCTTCATGCCCTTCCAGATTCGGTACTCGGGCGTCCTGCTCAAGCCGTGCGTAGCGAAACGGGCCCCCAGAAGGCTACGGTTTTCCCGCTCAAGGCACCCGCAGCTCTGGGTGAGACCTCCTCGCAGCGCAGAAACAAAGACCGAGGTTTCATTCCCGCAGTCGCAGCTACATAAAACACGCCTCGCCCCTGTCCTGCTGCGCTCTGCCTCCGCCGTGACCAGAAGCCGGCCGTACCGGGCGCCGGTTAGATCAATCTTCGCAGGCATGGCTATTGGCCCTCCAAGTCGTCAAAACCGTCAGCCGCAGATCCAATTGCTTCTTCTGGCCTGGGATCGGAAGACGGGACAAGTGTTAATTTCCCCCTCGGTTTGACGACGAGGTCAGAAAGCACCTCGTTGAAAACTTTCTTGGTGATGGCCTTCTCCATTGCCGTGATGCCAAGCAGGGAGGGGGGCTCGTAGATGACTGCGGCCGGGATGCCGGCGTCGGTTAACGCCTTGGCGACGGCTTCTTGGTCGCGGTACTTGCGGTTGCTTCGGCCGGCGACCAGCTTCCAGCCGGGGAACTTGGTGCCGTTCTCGGCTTCGATAAGCGCGTGCGACTGGAGGTCTCCGTACCAGGCGGCGCGCTCCTTTGCGACAGCCAGCAGCTCGGCGATCTCTTCGTCTGACAGGGTGTTGGGCGGGGCGAACTCGCCTTGTACCTGTACCAAGTTGGCTTCCGCCCGGGCGCGGCACTTGACCTTGCCCCTGCAGAAGCCGCAGTGGTCACCGGGTACAAATTCACCTTCCCCTTTCCAGGCCAAAGCAGCTTTTGGCTTCACCTCGTTCTCCGCCCATGCGAGCAGATCCTTGGCAGAAATTTCCCATTCGCTGATGTGGTCCAGGTTGGGCTGAACGATGGCCAGCTTGATCATCTCGATCGGGCCGTAGATGAACTCGAAGGCATCGAAGGCTGCCAACGCGTAGAGCTTCAACTGTGGGTTTTCCTCGGCGAAGACCTTTACCCCGGCCCCGCCTTTGTAATCCACCACGGTCATGGCGCCGCCGTTGATAACCACCGCGTCACAGGTGCCAAAGCCATCCTGAACCCACTTGGTGAAGGCCAGCCTCTGCTCGACCATCAGATCGCCCGGGATGGCGCGAACGTAATCCAGGTAGGTTTGAACTGCCTCTCGATGCTTCAGGGTGTATTCCCCTTCGACCTCGGTTGCGTTCTTGCCGGATAGGAGCGCCAGTTCTGCAAGTTCGTGTTGGAGAGTTCCGTCTGCGGCGTAGATGCTTCCTCTGTCCGGGAACTGCTCACAGAAGCGCGCGCTTGGGGGGCACTCCAGCCACCGCTCGGCAGAACTGGCGGATAGGACTGCGTGAGCCCTAACAGCATGGTCAGGGAGGACTTCAGACATCACAGCGACTCGCAGTCAGACAGGACAGCGGCGTAGTGCTCCGGCTTCAGGGCGCTGACGCTGGGCGCCTGATACTTGGCCAGGACTTCCTTCACGGCGCCAGCCTTGCCAGCTTTGGAGAGCTCGGCCAGTCGGGCGCGGACCTGCTCGACGGTGACCTCGGCCGGTTTATCCGGGGTCGCCGGGGCTTCAGCTTCCACAGGCTCGGGCGCCGCAACCGGTTCCGGCTTCTTCGTTTTGGCCTTGGTGCTCGCTTTCTCGATGATGGTGTCGGTCTGCTTGGCAGAGACGAGGGCGGCGGCCAGGTTGTTGATGGCCTCGGCGAGGGGCCCGCCGATTTCGATTGAGATGTTCATGTTTTCTCCAGGCAAAAAGAAGCCAGGGAGCCCGAAGGCTCACCTGGCACAAAATCCCCGCGCTGGGCGGGGGAGGGGGGTCAGTGATAAACGGCTTGGTCGGCGAGCTGGATCAGCTTGTCGATGCCGGGTTCGAAACGAGTCTGCTTGTCCAGCCAGACGCTGTTATCCACGTATCGAAGTTGGTCGTCGTACTGGATGTATGCCGCCCTGTGGGGCAGCCCGACCGCTGCAACCTGGTCGGCGGTGAAGTGGATCGTGATCATTTGAATCTCCTGTTTTTAGCCGTAAGGAAGCGGCGGGTTGCACAGTGCAAAATTGCACAGTGCTATAAAATCAATGGGATCTAAGAGCCGTCGCGGCGGATGGCTGCAATGGCGAAGTGGTCCAGCTCGTTGTGGGTCAGGGTGACCTGACAGATCCTGCGCCACTCGGGCCGCTGGGCTTGCGGCCAGTGCTGGGACAGCTCCAGGCTGTAGTCACCGTTCTCCTGCGGGGTGACCGTGGCCCGGAGCTGGAAGCCGGGGGTGCTCTTGATGATCACGCTGCCTCCTGTAAATCTGCGTCACGCTCAGACTTGGCGGTTTGGTACGCCTGCGCCGCTGCTTCTTTCGTACCAAAAGAACCTAGGTACTTTCGGACCCCTGAAATTGTTATTTCAGCAGTGAAGGTTCTCCCCTCCGTGTGGCTAGTAACCCCAAGAAGCCCGTGGTGGTTATCCCTCCGGGCGCGTCGAAGGTTTCGCATATTTCCAGAGCGATCTACTTCCCGAAGGTTTGCCCAACGGTTGTCGTCTTTGACCCCGTTGATGTGGTCAATCTCACGCTCTGGGTACGCCCCAGTCTGTAAAACCCATGCCAGCGTATGGCCCCGGACCCGACGGTACTGTATGGACACAAGGACGTAACCTAGGCGGTCTACGGTCCCTGCCACAGCCCCTGCTTTTGGGACTCGAATTGACGGACGCACTAGCCAAGTTAAGACCCCGGTTTCTGGGTCGTATTTGAGGAGCTTGGCCACCTCTTCGGGCGGCACTCTGTGGTGTTTTAGCTTTGACATGCGGTCTCCTAAAGTTTCAAGTGGTTGTCCATGCAGAACCGCTGCACGTAGCCGGTGATCTCCCCGTCCGGGTGGCCCGCCCACTGGGGCGCGGTCTCGTCGGTGGGGAAGACCTTCGGCCGGTCCTCAGTGCTACGGAAGGTACGGAAGCGGGCCTTGGTGGGCAGCTTCTTGCCCATCTTCTGGGCGAGTTCTTCAAAGGTTTTCATCTCTTGCTCCTTGCTACCCAAGCGGTTAGCGTTCCGTTTGCCAGGTTGGTGTTCATCAGCTTGTACCCGTGGTTGTCGTGCATCCACTTGCCGAAGACCACAGCGCAGTGCGCGGCCCAGTTGTCGCCGGGGCTGGTTTCAACCTCCGTGACAAAGATGCGCTTTGAGTCGGTTCCTACAACGACCACCTGGTGCAGGTTTTCGTTACGCATGTTGTGCTCCTAAATAAACAGTGCGATGGCGACACCGGAGACGGCGCCGAGGATGAGGGCGAGGAGGGCGTCAGACATGGCACAGCCCCTCCGCGATCAGGTTGTGTGCAGCACGTCCGTAGAAGCCTTGGAGTTGCCAGACAACGCCCAGATCAATCAGGCGTTGGAAGGCAGCAATGACTTCCTCTTCGTCGTGGTCTTCGCCATCGAAACCTTCGATGATGGCGCAGCAGTCATATGTGGAAAGTTGGCGGGCCATGATCAATACCCCCTGTGTCCGTTTGAGATGTCCTTGCGGGTGGCACGCAGCGGGAAGTGGTCGCATGCGACGTATGCCCAGCCGTTGCCCTGCTTGACGTAACGCGCCCAGAGACGGCCCTTGACGCCATTGACCGTTGCCCGACCGCCGCTGACGAACTTCTCGCCGTTCAGTTCAAAGTCTTGTTTTGCCATGATCAAACTCCCAGAAACTTGCAGCGGACGTCAAAGTACGACGTGGTCTTGATGCACTCGGTCAGTTGGCCGGCAGTCAGGAAGGACTTGGCGCGGCCTTGATCCAGTACCGGGCGTGAAGTCCAGTTGATCGTGATCTTGGCGCGGCTGGTTTCGTGAGCGCCTTCGCCAAGGGCCTCGATCAGTTCGACCTTGGCGAGTTCGACTTCGGTTTTGAGTTTGGCCAACTCGCTGTTCAGAGCGGCGTACTTGTTGATCAGGGCAACCTTTTTCTGGTTGCTGATGTCGGCGATGCTGATGACGTTTGTCATTTGGATTACCTCGTTTGCGTTCGTTGGTTTGAACCCCCGTAGAGAGCGGGGTGTGTAGTGCCGTGGCACTGGTCAAACACCTTGAAGGATTACGATTCCTATCCATCAAGCCTGCAGGTCCGTCAGGACGATTTACAAGGTGTTTGCCGCTGCCAGGTCGTGGCTATACGTGCTTCCACGAAATCCTGTTGATAACGTCGTATGCTGTTCTCCATGCGACGCCAAAGTCTCTTGCAATCTTTGCGATTGAAAGACGCCTGTCGGTGTGCAGACTGCGCATTTCAAGAACGCTCTCGTTGGTCAGCCTCGCTTTTGCGTGGCGCTCACCAGCGTTGTTTGGAAGTACAAGGCGACCTTTGATTGACATGTCTTTCATGTTGTCGGCCTGCGTTCCAAGGAACAGGTGCTTCGGATTGACGCACTTCCGGTTGTCACACCTGTGAAGAACGTACATGGACCTATCAAAATCACCATTTGCAATCAGGTAGGAAATGCGGTGCGCTCCGTTAATGCCGTTTAGCTTTGCTTTTCCGTACCCGTTTTGCGCTATCGAAAATGGCCACTCAATGCACAAGTCCGTGTCTGCTGCTACCGCTTCTTCTAAGAAGGCGATCAATTTGCTCATACCATTCCTCTCGCCGATTTTGAGTTCTTTTGCCAGTGCCGCCTCCGGAGAGGCGATCCTGGTGTTGCTTGGGTGGGGGCTGAGTAAGTTCAGGGCTGCTACCGTTCCGCACTTCCCTTAGTCCTTCAAACCTCGGTTGCCTTGCCCGTTCATAGGGGTTGCTTCCGGCTTCGCCGCCCTCGGTATGTCGGGGCAGCTAAATCTCAGGACATCTTCTTTTCTCAGCCCCCGAAACTACGATTCAGGGTGTTTCAAAGGTGTGTGTTCAGTTCTGTTCGTTATCCCTGTTCGTCAGGGCTTGGCAGCGCACGATGCAGTGGCGCTGTGAGGGAGGATCGGGCTGTCCGTTGCGGCTGTCACACGCGGGCCGGGAGCTTCTCTGTCCTTCAACGGCTCTTTGTCGCCTGCCCTTGTTGCTTGGGGTCCGTCACGGCGGAGATGAAGACGGAGATTGCGAGGTGCTGCTTACTGATTCTCGGTTTCTCTGGGTCTCGGTCTCTTCGGCTCTTGTTGCTGAACCGATGACCAATTATCAGGATTCTGTTACTAGGTGTCAACAGGTTCGTGATATTTTCTCGCAAAATATTTTCAGGATCCTGTTAGGTCGTTGCAGCAGAAGGCTTTCGGGCCGAAAGATTTTTTAGATGCGTTCGCTTTGTTTGTAAATCACGCGCCCGAGGATGCGGACATCCTCCGTGCAGAGCTTGGCCGGGTAGCGTGTGCTGTCCGGGTTGTCGCTTGCGGCGTACCACTGGCCAGCGTTGCGCCGGAGCCGTTTGATGACTAGCTCGCCCTCGTAGTTGATCGCGAAGACGTCTCCGTCATGCGGTGCGGTGTCATCGGTATTGACGACCACCAGGTCGTCGTCCCACAGACTTGGCTCCATACTGGCGCCTGAGACCCTGACTGCGAACAGCATCTCGGGCCGGTAGTTGTGTGTGTCGAACCAGTCCTGCCGAAAATACACCGGCTTGCTGGTGCCGTTCTCAGGTTCGATCGCATACCCACTAACACCGGCCGAAAGTCGGAAGCGGACCCGTTGGACGGGGATCAGGCCAGCCATCTCATCCAGTGCGACCAGGGTGGGTGTCTTTGAGGGCACCCCCTCCTGGAGGTATCTGGCGGTGACGCCCAACACGTCAGCGATGCGTGGCAGCTTGGTCGAGGACTGCTGGATGCCCGACTCCAAGTTGCCGATCAGCCCTTGGCTACAGCCGGCTAGTTTGGCTAGTTGTGTCTGGGTCAATTGTTTGGCATCGCGGGCCGCTGCCAGTCTTTGGGCCAAGGTCTCCATATCAGCATTGTCTTCGGGAACACAATCAGTGTGCTGATTGCAACTTTTAACAGGATCGTGATAAAGTGGCAGCACTATGTGGAAATCCATCATTCAAGACCTTCTCGGCGACGGTATGACGCAGGCCCAATTAGCCGGCGCGATCGGTGTTGCTCAGACGACTATTTCGGAGCTCCTTCACGGGCGTATCCGGGAGCCAAGCTGGTCCAAGGGGCGTGCGTTGCTGCAACTGCACCACGCAACCTTTGGCGGTCGGCCGGGCTACGAAAAACACTGCTGCGAGGACTGACCAATGGCCGTTCAAGGCTCGTCGGTCCATCCGAAGCTGTGTGACGCGGCTGTTGTTGAGTTGAAGCTGCTCGCCACCTTGCAGGGCAAGACCATTCAGGCTGTTGCGGAAGATCTTCTTCATCGTGCGCTCCTCGGTGAGTCCTACAGCTTCAAGGTAGCTGCAGAGATGGCGGAGCGTCTGGGAAGAACAGGTAGGAATAGGTAAGGGCGTCGTCTGCGGCCTCGAATGGCAGACGTGAAAAAGCCACCGTCGCAGGGCGGGATCCCTCGGGTGGCTTCATCACAACCAGGAGCAATTTTAGCATGATCAAAGCAATTGAGACTAGGTACAAGGGTTACCGATTTCGGAGTCGCTTAGAGGCCCGGTGGGCGGTGTTCTTCGACGCGCTCGGTCTGGCGTGGGAGTACGAGCCGGAAGGGTTCGATCTTGGCGAAGCGGGCTGGTATTTGCCTGACTTTAGGGTCACGTACCCCGGGCAGCGAAAAGGGGAAGAAGAAAAATGGTGGTTTGAAGTCAAGGGCGACCTGAAGGGCATTTCGCAGGACGAATGGAAAAAGTTGCTGGCGTTCGATTCTGCGCTGGGGTTGCTGGTTCTCGACGGGATGCCTGAACCCCGCATGTACTGCGCACCAAATAATCTCATCAAGTGGGTTGGTGCTGACGGGGCAGAAACTTGGCCTTTAGAAGCTGGAGAAACGGACAGGGTTGCCACTCCGGCGCTCCCCTACTCTGCCTCTTCTGAAGCCTTGGCGCCCATCCGCTTTGGGTGGGCGCTCTGGTCAAGTAAGGGCCGTCCTTGGTGGGACGAGCACGAAAACTATTTCACACCGACTACATATTTCGGGCTCGATAACGCCCTTGAGTTTGCATCGGATAAAGCCAAACAAGCACGATTTGGGAAGGGCGGCCGGGGATGATCGCAATCGAGAAACCGGCGCTTGCTGCCGGTGATGAGCTAACTGTTGTCAGCAGTATCGGTCTTCGCTTGACGAAGGTCTGGGACAGTGCAACAGGTAAGCCACGGGGGTACGAGAGGGTCCGCCAAATCGCTTTCCGGGAAGTGCCAGTCGGCAATATCTTCGAGCTTTCCACACTGCTCTTGGACCTCCAGGACGAAACGACCTCCTGCATTATCCGGGGTAAGTTCGTTGGCTGGGAAGCTGCGGCGGAGATAACACCCCGCTTGCTGGAACGGGATCGTAAAGCGAAGAAGAACTGCGAACCACCGAAGGCAGGCTACACGCTGCGCAGGTTGGAGCTGTTCCCGGACCGCAAGCTGCACTACTTCATGCTCGACATTGACGGGTTTCACCCGAAAGGTGTTGATCCAGTCAAGAACCCAGAAGCCGCGATCGAGCAGTACATCGCCAGGCACCTCCCTGATTGCTTCCAGGGCGTCTCATACCACTGGCAACTGTCCAGCTCGGCCGGGCACCCTGACGCCATCGGTACGCTCAAGGCGCACATCTGGTTCTGGCTGAAGACGCCCTACACTGGCGATGAGCTGATCCTGTGGGTGGCCAGCAACAAGATCGAGATTGATGACTGCGTCTTCGAGTCCGTGCAACCCAACTACACCGCTGCGCCAGTATTTATCAATGGTGTGAAAAACCCGGTGCCTGTGCGGAGCGGGCTGTGTCAGGGCTGGCTAGACGACGTGGTGGATCTTGTCATCACCGAGGACATGCTTGTGGCTGCCAGGCGCGTCCGCAAGGCTCGGCAGGACATAGCCGATCCCTCTGAAAAAGAGGGGCTGATCGGGCTGTTTCACCGGACCTTCGAGATCGAGGACGTCATTGATAACTGGCTCCCCGAGGTTTTCGAGTTCGTCACCGACACCCGCCTCAACTTCCTGCAGAGCAGCAGTGGCGCGCGAGAAGGTGCAACGATCACAGACAACCGGCAGGGCATCTTCAATTCCCATGACTCAGACCCTTTCGACAACCGGGCTGCCAACAAGTGGGATCTGGTTCGGGTCTATAAATTCGGACACCTGGACAAGGATTTGACCCCGGCCGAGAAGGCGTTGCTCTCAATCCATGAGCTGCCATCGCACCGTGCCATGTCCGCGTTTGTCGAGGCGCTGCCTGAGATCAAAGACGCCCAGCGAGAAGTCGCAACCGACACGCTCGCCCTGCGCGAAGCCTTGGCAGGCCGTATCCGTGCAGCGGCAAGCGAGCTGGATCTCCGCGAGGACGTTCTGGCTGACGTCCAGAGTTCTGACTTGCCCGACCTAGACCGCGAGGTTCTCGTCGGGGAAGTCCAGAAAAAGTGGCTGGCGCTGACCGGCACAAAGCTCGGCATCAAGGACGCACGTAGACTGGTTCAGCGTGAGCGCCCAGCCCCGGGCACCGTAGTCGAAGCGGCAGCCGCGCCAGCCTGGATACGGCCGTGGGTCTTCTGCACCGACAAGGACCGCTTCTTCAACATGGACAGCGGGGAGTCAGTCTCGATCACCGGCTTCAATATGGTCCATGACCGGTTCATGGGCCGGTACGTGGACGAGAACGGCAACACGCCGGCAGCTTCAACCTTCGCCAAGGACGTCTGGAACATCGAGACCGTGGCGGGGATTGGCTACATGCCCGGGGCCGGGCGGGTGTTTGAGATGCTCGGGGTCAAGTGGGCCAACAGTTATTCCGACCGCGAAGTCCCGTCGCTGCCGCCGATCCTGACCGACGAAGAACAGCTTGCCGTGGGCTTGGTGCTTAACCACCTGCTGCGCCTGTTCCCGAATCAACGTGAGCGGGATCTGTTCATTTCCTGGCTGGCGCACAACGTCAGATACCCGGGCAAGAAGATCCGCTGGGCGCCATTCATCTATGGTGCGCAGGGTGTCGGGAAATCTTTCTTCCTTAACCTGCTGGGTATGTGCATGGGCGGCGACAACGTGGCGCCACTTGATGCCACGACCGTCTGCAGCTCTGACTTCACTGCATGGGCCGTTGGCGTGGCCGTGCGTTGCCTTGAGGAGGTCAAGCTGCACAACCACAACGCGCACGACGTGATGAACAAGCTGAAGCAGTTCATCACCAACGCGATCATCGACGTGCACGCCAAGGGTCGTGACCCATACCGGGCGATCAACGTGACGAACTACATGGCGCTGTCGAACTACATCGACGGGCTGGCGCTGGAGAAGGGCGACCGCAGGTACTTCGTTCTGCATTCCGCAATGTCGGGCGAAGAGGCAGTTGAGCTTGCCGAGGCAGGGTATTTCGTGGCGCTGTTCGGGGCGATCGAACAGTTCGCAGGTGCAATGCGTAAGTGGCTCATGGAGGTTCCGTTGCACCCCGAGTTCATGGCTGACGGCCAGGCCCCGATGACCGACGCAAAGAAAGTGACCATCGAGCTGGCCAAGTCGGACATCTCGATCGCGGCTGAAGAGCTGATCGAGAACGGCGGAGAGGGGATATCCAAGAACGTGATCTCGTCCCGTTGCTTCACTGCAGCACTCCACAACCTCACCGGAAAAGACGTCTATACGAAGACCGTCCATAGCGTTTTGCAGAATATGGGCTTCTCTTATTACGGCCAAATCAAGTGGAAAAGTGGGGCTCACAGGGTCTGGACGCGGCAGGTTCCAAGTGGAATCGACAACAGTTCTATTCGGGACCTTCTGGAAACTGCCTGCTTTGATGAGGGGTTCCTGAAATGAGCGCCCTAGAAAAAGTCCCAAATATCTCGGGACCGTTTTTGTCTTGGGACGCGATATTTTCCTTTATTTTCAACAAGGTTTCAAAAGGTCCCAAATACTGGACTAATACAGGAGAAGAAGAAAAAACAAGGAAAAAAGGGGATAAAAAAATATTTTTCTGTATACGCCGTTTCGGGGATTTATCCGGGACCCTGGGACCTTTCACCGGCCAAGTGGGGGTCGGACATGGCCGGTGAGTCCAAGCTGGAGCGCAAGCTCAAGTCGCACGTTGAAGCCCTCGGCGGCGAGTGCGTCAAACTCGGACATGGTGGCTGGCCGGATCGGGTTGTCGCCCTCCCAGGTGGAAAAGTC
>JACCDR012140397.1_pt1 | contig 18254 bp, 14 predicted proteins | sample 7446431 | NCBI WGS metagenome assembly JACCDR01 (sample SAMN15323443, study PRJNA562643) | freshwater metagenome | isolation source: river surface water | place: USA:Blue River Watershed | collected 2017-08-17
AAGCGAAGTGTAACAAAGCGAAGTGCTACTAAACGTGCCGAAAAGAGTGCAACTAAGCGAAGTGTAACAAAGCGAAGTGCTACTAAACGTGCCGAAAAGAGTGCAACTAAGCGAAGTGCTACTAAACGTGTCTAACAAATATATTCTATCTTCTTTTCTAAATTCATATGTTTCCAAAAATTTATAGAATTTTCATTATTTCCATTCACCATAACACTTCTTATATTCATATGTTTTAATATATCCTTAGCATATCCTTTTCCTCTGTATTCTTTTAGAATTTCAAAATATTCCAAAACACCTTTCGTCGTATAAACCATAAATCCAATTAATTTTTTAGTATCATTGAAATCTCTTAAAACGAATATACTGTCTATATTATGAATTATAAATTGAAAACTCATATCTGGACGTGTTTCCCAAATATTACCCATTAGAAATTCACATACATCATTAATTCTACACGAATACCTTAACATAATAAATTCTCCTTCCATTTTTTTAAATACAATTATTTTAAAATTCAATTTTATTTACATTTTGCTAATAAAAAATCTTGATTTATTTTTTATTTATAATTTATAAAAAATGAATAAATTGCCATATGAAATAAAATTGGAAGTTATATTAACACTCAATACTTTAAAGGACGTTAAAAATCTATGTTCAACTTCATCTGATTATGCAAAAATTTGCAAGGAAAACATGAAGAAAATAAATAAAAACTTGGCTAATATATATTTTAATAAATATGGTATTAATGTCATGGACAGACTAACTAGAATTATAAAATACGATTCTTATAATATTGATATAATAGACTTTTTGGTTAAAAAAGTAAATGATAATAATGGTAATTTTGATCCAACTAGAATTCTACAAAATTTGACCTATGACAATTTACCATTAGATATTTTACAATATTTTATAGAAAAACATAATGTCAATCCTCATACTTATGGACTTATAGAATCAACTGCTAAATACGGTAATTTACCAGCTATGAAATATTTAAAATCAAATGGAGTCAAACTCAACACATCTTTATTATTAGAAAGTTCTGAAAAAGGTCATTTAAATATTGTGAAATATCTTATAGAAAATGGTATATCAGGGTTAGATCAAGCTATTAAGGTTGCGTCAAATAATGGTCATTTAAATGTTATAAAATATCTTGTAAAAATGGGTGGAAATATTCACACGGAATCAGATTTTGCACTTCGTAAAAGTGCTAAAAATGGTTATTTAAATGTTGTTAAATATCTTGTTGATAATGGAGCAGATATACATGCTGAAAAAGATGAAGCATTAAGATTAAGTGCGGAAAATGGTTATTTAGATGTTGTAAAGTATCTTATTAAAGAAGGGGCAAACCCTCATGCTGATAAAGATTATGCTATAAGAAAAAGTTATGAAAATCGTCATTATAATATTTACGAATATTTAATTAAACAAAATTAATTAATGTATCGGATATCTTCGTATCTTAGGCAAACGCTATTTTCTTTGCATGTAGCTGGTGTTTTATATAACCAATTTGCAAAATCATCTTGTTTATTAGGAATTGTTGTTGATGGTGTTGTATAAAATTGTCTTTGAGAATTCATTCTATCAAAAATATCATCTATATCTTTATATAAATTATTATTAAAATTTTCTTCAATACCTTGTTTTACAGTTTCATCATTAATATCGCATGCTTCTTGTCTATTAGGATTTTCTAAATAATCGTTCATCAAAACATTCATAAACGGATTATTTTTGGTAGGCGCAACACAATTTTGTTTGCTCTCGTTTTCTATATTTTCTTTTGATTTTGATGAATTTTTCCATAAGAAGTATGTTAATAATAATACACCTATAATATAATACAAAGACTCTTGTTTTTTAGTAAAAATAAAAAATAAAATAGACGCATAGATAACTAAACGTGTAATAGCATTTAAATTTTCATTATTCGTAAATTCTTTTCTTGGAAAAAATTCTATTAACCTTTCCTTTTTAAATAATATAGTAAAGTCTTCTGCCCAAAATTTATCTCCCATTTTAGTATTTATTTATATTATTTAAATAAAAAAATTAATTTTAATCAAGTTTTTTTCTTTTATAAAAAATTTTGTTCTTTATAAAAATTACTTACTGTTTCATTTACTTTTATTTTATTTTCATCAAAACTTTTTAAAAATATACCATTTAACGATTTCAATCTACTTAACGCAACATATACTTGAGCATCACAAAAACAATCATCTAAATCTAAATATGCATTATCTAATGTAAGCGATTGTGATTTATGAATAGTTAATGCCCAAGCTAAAATCAAAGGTAATTGATGTCCTATAACTTTATTAGAATTCAACTCAACTTCAAATTCAACAGTTGATATTTCAATTTCTTCGTTAATTTTATCAAATTTTATGATAGGATTTCCATTTTTAAAATTTGTTATAATACCTGTTGCTCCATTTACTAAACCGTTAGATACATTTACATTTTTTATTAACATAATTCTACTTCCAATTTTTAAAACTAATTTATTCATACCTCTTTTCTCGAATTGGTATTCTAAATCATTTTTTAAAACTTTTGTTATATTATCGTCACCGCTCAAACTGAAATGAGAATGATAAATTTTTTCTTCTGAATTAATTTGTTTATTCATTTCATTATTAATTAATGTCGCTTTTTTATTACTTGAAACTAGTTGAATACAATTCTTTAAATCTGCTTCAGGTATTTTACCTATGCGTTGTTTTAAAAGTGCTATATCTTCTTTATCAAAAATTCCCTTTCTAATTTTTTCTAATAAATTATAATATATTTTATCATTATCTTGTCTATAATTTTTTTTAAGGACAATTGTATTATTTTTATTAAAATTTTTCTTGAATAAATCTGATTCTACTAATAAACGCCTATCGTCATTTGGATTTTTAAATACTGGCAAAAGTTGAAAAAAATCTCCGCATAATACAACTTGTATATTACCAAAAAAATTTGTATTTTTACGAATTATTTGAAAGATTTTGTTAATTTTTTCAAATAATTCCGCTGACAACATACTTATTTCATCTATAATTAAGACTTCTAAATTTCTAATTCTTTTTTTTGCATCGCTATTCATTTTTCGTAATAGTAAATCCACACTTTTCTCACCATTTCCAAAACCTATAAAAGAATGTAATGTCAAACCACCAATATTAAAAGCTGAAATTCCTGTTGTCGATGTTACTGCTATAAATTTCCCCTTATAATAATCTTTAATATAATTTATAAAAAAACTTTTACCACTTCCACCAGAACCTAATACAACAATATTTTTTCTTTTTTTACATAATTCAAATGCTTTTTCTTGATCCTCGCTAAGGATATTGTTTATAACAATTCCGTTTTCTTTCAACAACTCATTAAATATAAATAACTTATCCATTTGTATTTTTTACAAATTTATTTTCTTTTCATTTTTTATAATTTTAATGCGTTCAAAAAAATTTATTGTGTATCATTATCAATTAAATGTTTAATTTATATCCATTATATGACAAGACACCATTCGGAATTATAATATTAGAAAAACATGAAATAACGTTTATAAATAAATGGGTTACCGAACGGTTTTATATTACAGATAATTTTTGTAAAAACCAAAACGAATATATTCACGAAGAAGATATAAGTAATGAGATGGAATGTAATGCTAAATTTTTTTATAATAACGTAGAAATAGATAGTATTTGTAGATTAAAAAACAAAAATAATAATTATACTTGGATTAAAATATGTAGGAAAATCATTCAAGAATCATATGTATTTATAATAGAAGATATAAATGAATTAAAAAAAATGGAAATAAAGCTAAAAAATGAGAGTATTAAAGCAGAAAATGAATACCATCACAAATCTACATTTTTAGCTAACATGAGTCATGAAATAAGAACTCCTTTAAATGGTATAATAGGAATGATAAATTTATTAGAAGACACAGGATTAAACGAAGAACAAAATGATTTTTTGTTGATGATTAAAGAATGTTCTTTTAACTTAATGACAATTATTAATGATATATTGGATTATTCTAAATTGGAAGTTGGAAAAATAAACTTAGATTATAAACCTTTTAATTTACAAGAATGTATAGAATCAACAAATGATATAATAACATCAAAAATTTATGAAAAATCCTTAGAATATACCTATAACATAAAATCATCTGTCCCTGACTGTATTATTACAGATAGTAATCGTTTAAAACAAATTTTGTTAAATTTACTTACAAATGCGATTAAATTTACAGATAAAGGAGTAGTAAGTTTATCGATAAGTACAATTAAAAAGGAAGAATTTAAAAAAGAATGCACAAATGAAGATCATGTTTTTATTAGATTTGATATAAGTGATACTGGGTGTGGAATAAAAGAACAAGAAAGGGAAAAATTATTTAAATCATTTTCCCAAATAGACAATCAAGTTTCAACTAAAATTTATCAAGGAACTGGACTAGGTTTAGCTATATGCAAAGAATTAGTAGATTTAATGGGTGGTTACGTATGGTTAGATTGGAGTGAACCTAATAAAGGTTCAATTTTCTCATTTGTAATACCTGTTCAAGAAACAACTGATAGTTATTGTTTTCTTGGTGGTAATGACCAAATTTTAAAATCTAAAAATGTTTTAATAGTGGATGATAATTTACAAAATAGATTAACATTAACTCGACTTGTTAATCGTTGGGGCATGCGTTCCAGTGTATTTTCAACTTCAGAAGAGGCTCTTTATTCTATAAAATTTACAGATTATGATATAGGATTAATAGATATATGTATGCCAAAAATAAATGGAGTTGCTTTTGCTTCTAAATTACAAGAACAAGGTAAAACATTTCCATTAATAGGATTATCATCTTTAGGTGATAAAATTAATAATTCAAGTTCTCTATTCAAAGGATATTTAATAAAACCAGTCAAAGAAAGTAAATTAAGAAATTTATGTATACAATGCTTACAAGAATATTCTCATAATGATTCTAAGAAATGTCCTCCTTTAATTGATAATTATATAATAGAAAATAATGCGTATGATCTTAAAAGTGATATAAAAATTTTATTAGCAGAGGATGTTTACATAAACCAACGTGTTGTTATCTCTTTTTTAAATAAAATGGGTTTTACTAATATAGATGTAGTCGATAATGGAAGAGATTGTTTGGAACATTTGCATAAAAATAGATATGACATCGCATTTTTAGATATTAAAATGCCAATTTATAATGGAGACGAAGTCTTAAAATCATTTTTAAAAGATTTTAAAAATAAAAAACCATGGTTTATAGCTATTACAGCATACTGTTTACAAGACGATAGAGAACATTATTTAAAAATAGGTTTTGATGATTATATAGCCAAGCCTATTTCTATAAATGATTTAAGTATATGTGTCAATAAATGTTTGCAAAAATTATTAATAGAATAATTTAACGACGACCACCTATAAAAGGATTATCATTTAATTGATTTAATATAGTAGGGTCCAATCGTTCCTTAGTACGATTATTTTTTATCTTACTTGTAGTACCAATACTACTTTTATCTGATATTATTTGTTGAGTAAAAATATTCATTAAGTCACGTTTATCTTGTTCTTCTTTTAATAACATATTATTGGTTAATTTTATTTCACCAATACTACCATTTGCTATTTGAAATTTTTGATGACCACCTGGTCTAGCACCTTTAATTATTTCTTCTTTAAATGTTGGTTTAACTTGTTGTTTATTAACTAAATAACCTAATCCAGAACTTTCCTTTTTATTCGCATTACCAACGTATTTATTTTTTATTGTAGACGATTTATGTGTATTTTTTAAAGTATAATCAGTTAATCCTGTCTGATCACCTTTCTTTATATCTGGATTTACGTTCCCACCTAAAAATGTATTTGTTGATAAAGTTGTTTCTTTAACTGTTGTTTTAGCGTCTTGTGAAAGATGTAATTTAATACCTGTTTGCAAATTTCTATTTGTTAAAAAGTCGTTTTCATTCTCGCGTTCTGTATCATATACATTAAAATTATACGAATTTTGTTTTTTAACGATAACTTCAGGATGAGATATATAATTATTTTCATCATTTGTTCGTGTAGATTCTTTAAACTGTGTATTTAAACCTTGTTGTTGACAATCTTTAGATAAATATATCCTTTGTTTTGTATCACCTTGTGCTAATCCATAAAATTCTGTAGTAGATGTTTGTCTATGTGTTGGTTTAAAATTTGTTTCAAAATTTTCTGGAATTTTTGCCTCTAAATAATCAGCTGTTGTTCGCAATAATTGATCTTGTGTTTGCTCGTAAAATGTATCTGGACCTTTACGATTAAATTCGCCTGCAATACCCCTAACAGATGCTCTCTGTCCTACTTTAATTTCTCCTCTAAATGTTTCTTTCGGTTTATTACCAGGACGCAATTCATTAACATCTTTATAAACTGGTCTAATAGGATTGTCGAAAGCCCCTTCTTTTGGGGCACTAACACGTATTTCTTCAACAACTTTTTCACCTTGTTTATAAATAGAGGGTACAAAACGATCTATATTTACATTCTGTGTAAAAATAGGAGTTCCATATATGTCTTCAGGTTGCTGTTCAAAAAACGCATTGGTTTCCTTTTTATGTTTAAAAGTAGAACGATTACCAGTTTGTATATCTAATAAACTTTCGTTTTTAAATTCTTCCATATTTTGTTTTATACGACTTCCAAAGAATGGTACCATATTATTGTGAGTTTTTTCTCCAACTACTTCTATATCATTCGGTTCAACAAGTTCTTTAAACATAGGTTGGTTTTCTATACTTTTAGTTGATTTTGTAGAATAACTATTTAAACGAACATCATTATAAGATTCTATAATATCACCAGTATCACCTTTTGAATCTGGTAAATTTGTTGTTCCAACTACGGAATATGTATTAAATAAGGGTGGTAGAATTCCGCTTTTAGCTGGGTTTTCAGCCATTTTATATCTTTGTTTAGATTTATTTAATAATTCTTCATTAATCTCATTAACTTTATTTGATTCATAAATATTAGAACCATTTGGTTTAATGATTTTTAATTCTTTACCATCTTTACTAAGAGAATCTCTTGGAGTTTTCTCACTTCGTGTAAAAAAATATCCTAATAAACTTGTCAATCCTATTATAGATACTACTTCTGCCATTTATTATTTATTAATATTAAATAATAAAAAATTAATTTAAAATAAAAATTTAAACAATGTTATTCCAATAATTTATCCAATACATTCACATCCAATTCTAATAATTTATTCTTTACATCATAGAATGTAATTGGTTTATTTGTCTTCTTATACTGACCATGTAACTGATGCAATGTTCTCCAATATTTATCTTCTTCCTCTACTCTAATTTCATGTTTAACATGCGAAGTGAGATACAATGTATGAATTTTTGATACAAGTGCATAAAAACTATTCTTTACAACAGTAAACAACAAAGAACTTTCACTGTAATGTTTTCGCAACAAACCAATTTTCTCTGGTGTCTTCAATAACTGTAAATATCTTAATCTAATCTGTGGCACATTACCTCTGATTTCTTTAATAGAAGAATAACTTTTAAAATCAAGTAGATGAGTTTCCCATTTTCCATTTTCTAAAAATTTTACTAACATACCTCTTTTCTTATGATTATAGAATAATTCTTCATAAAATTCTAAATCACTTCTCTTAAAATTATAAAAACAATGTGGTCTCTTAATATTTAGATCATCTTTAAACAAATTCGTATATTTTTCATCAAACGTATCGTTATTAATACTCATAATATATACTAATTTATTTTTAAGATGTTTTACAACAATTCTATTTTCAGTATGTAATAAAATGAAAAAATATGTACTTCTCTCATCTAAGTTCTCTAAATGTTTCTTGTCAAAAATTTCCCAAAACATTTCATCAAATGATTTATTTGACCAATAACTTTCTTTTGCGTCAATACAATTATTCGTAGCCACCCTCCATTCATTTTTATAATTGAACAAACGAACAAGAGTTCCATCCTCACAATATTCAACATGAAAATTTTTTGATGTTTTAATTTTTTCAAATGTTTTTTCTTCGTTTACTATAAATTTTTCTTGACATGCGCACACTACATTATTCGTACCTTTTTCAAAAATTACACCATTTAAGAATTTATTACTTGCAGAGTTTACTAGATACAAATCTTCATTTTCTTTTAACTTAACATCATCTTCAAATTCTGAACAAAATTTTTGAACATCTTCAAATGTCCCTCCCACATCTAACATAATATAATTTCTAAATTCCTCCAAACTGTTCAAATTAACACTCAAATTGTTCTTAACATTCAATCCATCAGACACAACACTATCAACCTTCAATTCACTTGTCTCAACACTATCAAAACTATTAGTCATATTCTTTTGTATTTTTTTAGTTATTTTTTATTTTTCATTTTTTTTATTTATATATTGTAGATTGTAGTAAATGTATATTATTTTGTTTTTTGTAATATTTCTTATTTGTATTTATCTTTATAAATATTCTGATTCTAAAGAAATTGTTTCAAATTTTGATAATAAAAGATACGTTGTGCGGAAAGGTGGGAAAATGTTGGATGCCGCAAATAAATTAGCTGAAATAAATAATTTAATAGAAAGTTTAATCAAAAGTATTGAAAAAAAATACCCAAACGAACTATTTGTTAAAAAATTAAAAGAAAATTACAATCACACTGTTCTTTCTGAAGCTCCTATAGACGATAGATTAACAACATACACTATAGATAAAAAAGATATATACGTTTGTTTAAAAACAAGAAATGACAAAGAAGAAATATACGATACAAATACACTTATTTACGTATTATTACACGAACTTGCACATTTGTCAAACTATTCTATTAATAATGAACCTATTATTGGTCACGGAAAAGAATTTCAAAAAATATTTAAAATTCTTGTTAAAGAAGCTATCGAAATCAAAATATATAAATACATAGACTATTCATCTTATCCTCAAGAATATTGTGGTTTATATATATCTACACAAATTTATAAACAATAAAATTACTTATCACCACACACAGGACATGTTTTACATTGTGTCTTTGAAAATTGTTTAATTAATTCCTCTGCATTTTTTTGTAAAGTATATCTAAATTCTGTTGAATTTTTTGAGCTATACTTTTCTTGTAATGATTTTACTAAAGAACAATTTGGTTGGTAATCTGTAAAAGCTCTACCATCACTCATTGTATATTTGGGCATTTTAATTTATATAAATATATAAAATAAAAAAAATTTAATCAATATTTTTAACCAATTGTACTTGTTGAATATGGATATGATGATGTTAGAATACTTTCCGATACATCATCACCGCTCGTATTTTCTATAAAAAATGGAATTAAAGATATTACTGGTATTACAAACCAAGCTTTAGATGATTTTCTTAAAAAATAGTATCCTATAAGTAAAGATAAAATAATTAATAACCTCTTATCAATAATCATTTTCATACAACAAATATTTATTTTTTTTTATTTTAACGAATTATAAATGAAAGATTTTGTAGATTTTTTTTATAATTTCTTTAAAACAGTTATTCATAAATATAAGAAAAAAGAATTGCAATTATATCTTTTAAATATAAACGAAGATATTATAATAGACGAAAATAAACACTTAAGACATTCTTTTAAAAAAATTATTTTTAATTACTGTAAAGGTATTGTTATTGATTTTGATATCAGTTATGTTTATACAAAATTTTTTCGCATATGTATAAGAAAAATAGCTAAAAATATTTATAATGATGTAAAAATGCGTAAAGAACCGTATGTAAGCGATAATTATATAAACAATACTATTAATGATACATTTTGGAAAATTTTTCAATTATCTTCCATAAAGTTTGAGAAATGTGTTGAATATAATCATTCATATGCTACTTCTACAGAATCAGATTCAGAGAACGAAATAAAAAAAGAACTTATTTTCTTACCAGAACAACCGATCGTTATTAAAAAAAAAAATAAAACATTTGAAGAAAAAGAAATATATTTCTAACGTCCTCTTGTTCTTACAATTCTTTTTCTAGTATTCCCTACAATAAGTTCTTTTGATAAACTTTCTTGTTCTTCATTACATTCTATTTGTTCATCAGTTTGAATTGAAGTAGAGGTTGTTTCAATATTAAATTTACTTAATAATAAAGTATTTTGATTATATATTTGTGCTCGCTCATTTATTACAGATGACAAATCATTTTGTAATGAAATAATTACCTCATTTAACTTTATTATTTCATTTTGTTTTTCGTCTAATGATAATTTTAATTTAGTATTCTTTTCTACTGTACTTTCTATATAATTTTGTAAATTTTTATATTCTTGGGATAATTGTGATAAATTATTATTTATATTTTGTATTATAGAATCCTTTAAAATCAGGGAATTGTTTAAAATGTGTATTTCATGTAATTTATTGGTGCAATTAACTTGGGAAAGACCTAGTTCCTCGTGTGTATTTTTAAGGGCACTTGCAAGTTCTTTATTAATTACGTCTTTCTCATTTAATTCAATCTCTTTCTTGCTCAATTCATTTTGTAAAATTTCTATATTATTTTCATGAATTTTATTTGAATAATTTAATTCAGCTATTTGTTTTTCTAATTCTTTCATTTTTAATTGAATTCTATTGTGACCTATGACAAGATTATTCATTTGATTTTATATATAAAATTAAATTTTATTTAATATTTAAACAACTTTTTTTTATTTTTAAATAATAAAAAATGGGTAATGCAATACAAGGCCCCAGAGGAGCACAGGGGCCACAAGGACCACCAGGTCCTGTAGCCGAAATAGATTATAAAAATGTAGTGGAATTAATTAAAAAAGAATTAGCAGGTATGGAAAATTTAAAAGGATTACAAGGACCACCTGGTCCAGCAGGTCCACAAGGTTTAACAAATTTCAATGACTTATCAGAAGAACAAAAGAATTTTATTATTAAAACATTAGTTGACAAGTATATGACAGATTTTTCAAATAAAATTGTTACTATTAACGAGTTTAGAACTTTTATTGTAACAGAACTCGCTAAATTACCAAATGTAAGAGGCCCACAAGGTATTCCAGGCCAACAAGGTCTTCAAGGAGTTCCTGGTCCTCGTGGTGATAAAGGTGATAAGGGAGACACTGGATCAATTGGACCCCAAGGTATTAAGGGTGACGTTGGACCAATTGGACCACAAGGTATTAAAGGCGACACTGGACCAATTGGACCCCAAGGTATTAAAGGTGATACTGGTCCACAAGGCCCTCAGGGTATTCCTGGACCAATTGGTCCACAAGGTATTAAAGGCGACGATTACACCTCATCAACAGCAACTACTTACTTTAAAAAAAATACAGTTTGGTGCGCAGACGGAAAGTGTGTTGCCCCTGGTGAAAAAATCATAATAAATCAAAACAAAAATCCAGAATCACAACTTGTTCCTGGATATATTGGAAATGACAGTAATTGGGGATTTTTACAAAAAACATATACAGGAGGTGTAGCTGATTATTTACTATTAGATTCATCTGATAGAACTATTTTAGCATCAAATGGAGAAAACGTTGGTATTAGGACATCATATCCAACAAATACATTACATGTTGCAACTACTAATAATAAAGGTATTACTGTAGCATCCGAATCTACAACTGATTTTGCAAATTCTACTTTAAGATTCACAACTAAAACACCAAAAAGAAGTGGTGAAGCATCTATTACATTAAAAAGTGGTCTTGAAAAAAATATTCAGTTTTACAACAGTACAAGTGATTTAACTGATAATGACGTCGCCTACTCTTTTCTTAATAATAAACCACAACCAGTAGCAGAAATTACAAATAGTGGTCAATTAAGAGTTTCAAGTAGTGCACCTTTCTCTATATTCCGATTAAATAATACAGGTTCAGGTGAGTTAGTGTCTTTTATAAATAATTCAACCAGGGCAGAAGATGGTGGACCTTCTACTGCAACTATAAGAAATGATGTTGGATCATTACGTCTTATGTCAGGTGAAAAAGTTGGTGTTAGTAAAGGTGTTGTTCATATTGATAAATCTGGTAATGTCGGTGTTAATACACAAAATCCACAAGCAACCCTTGATATTAATGGTTCTCTCAAAATTGGAGGATGGACTATATCAGAGGACCCAGGAAATAAACATTTAGTTTTTCAAAGAGATAATGCATCAGACGGAGACGACCAACCTCATTTAAGGATGGCTACAGATGGTAATTTCTGGGTAAGTCGTTCAATTAATAGAGGATGGATTGCTGATACATTAAATGATAAATATGTTAAATACAATGACAAATTAAAAATCAGAAGTTCAAAGGATAATGGATTTTTAAGTGCAACAGACCCATGGGCAGCAGCAAGAAGAAAAGATTATGGTGGAAATTGGGAAGAGTGGTATGTATCAAAATAATGTTAAATATAAAATAGAAATTTATTATTTTTTAATGAATAATAAATTTTTGTAATTAAGAACTACATAATTCGCAAGCGTCTTTGTTATCAATTGAACACAAATACTTTTCTTCTTCAGGTAGTAATTGATTTTTCTCCTGCTTTTCTCTAAGCGTTTTTTCCAATTCTGGTGTTATATTAAATTTTGCAGCATTAGAAGAACTCTTTGAACGTAAATAATACATTCCTGTTTTTAACCCATTTTCCCATGCATAAAAATGCATACTTGTCAATTTTTTATATGTAGGATTTGCCATAAATAAATTCATACTTTGCATTTGATCTATAAAGACACCTCTATCACGTGATTGTTCAATTACATTTTTCATTGAAATCTCCCATACATTTTTATATAAATTTTTAATATCATCTGGTATTACGTTAATATCCTGAATACTTCCATTATTAGTAATAATCCATTCTTTCATTTCTTTTGACCATAACCCTAATTTTTCTAAATCTTTTATTAAATATTTATTTATAATTGTGTATTCGCCTGATAAAACTCGTCTTTTATATATACATGAATCAAACCATTCAAAACATTCAAAATTCCCCATTATCTGAGAACTTGAGGCTGTTGGCATCAATGCTGTTAACATACTGTTTCTAACACCGTATTTTTTAATATCATTCTTTAACGAGTCCCAATCAAAACGTCCAGAGATATATTTATCCAAAGAAATTTTATCATATTCATGAGCTAAATCAAATTGTAGCTTTCCTTGACTAAATGGACTTGTAGAGAATGTGGAATAAGGTCCATACTTTTTAGAAAGTTCTAAACTACCCTTTAAACAACCATAATAAAGTGCTTCAAAAATTTCAATATTTAATTTTTTAGCTTCATCAGAATCAAATGGATATCTAAACATTAAATACACATCTGTTAATCCTTGAATTCCAATTCCTAACGGACGATGCTTCATATTACTTTGTTTTGTTTCTTCTGTAGGATAATAATTATTATCAATCACGTCATTCATCGGATCAATGATATATGAACATACTTCCACAAATTTATCAAAATTGAAGGTTGGTTTATTTTCTTGGGGTGAATATTCTACAAATTTTGGAAGAGACAATGACGCGAGGTTACAATTATGTACTACCTGTCCTTCTGCTATAAAATTATGAGTATTTGGTACCGATAAATCGTAAACCTTTTCCCTTCCATAATATACAACAGATTTCACCTTCGCAAATGATCTATATACATTTCGTTTATTAATAGTATTCAAACCATTCTCTAACTTTAATTTTTTAGCATGACTTAATTCAAAATTTATATATTTCGAAAATCTTTTTATACTTTCAATTGGTTCAATTGTTAATTTACCTTGATAATTATTTTTTGTTTTAGCGTATCCGTATACAACCCTAGATTCTATTCCAAAACATCGTAAAAGTTCTTGAACATCATAAAGCAAAGTCTCACTAGAACTAGATAAAGCTATATAGAATTTATTATTATTTATATAAACTGTACCATCAGCAGAAAAAAGTCCAGATAAAAAAGAACAAATTTGGTTAGGAGCACTATTTTTAATACATTCTGGTATAATTTTATAATGGGCAGTATGTTCATATAATCCAAAATTATCTTTCATATATTGGATAAAATTATATTTACTTGATGCCCAATTATATACACCATTTTTGTCAATATTTAAATATTCACACTTATTTGTCATATATGTCAACGTATTTACAACTCTGTCTTTAGCATATACATCATTTGGACCAAAACAAACACCATATATACTTTTTTTATGACCCTTTGACTGCCATCCGTCTCCAAGCATCCAACCAACTGAAAGATATTCGTCATCGTATGACATATCACTCTGATGATATGAAGGTAATACGTCTGTACAAGGTAATAAAATTTTATCATTTTCCTTTAGTTCACCTAACTTTTTCCATTCATAATAATTTTGTTGATTCTTTATATGGGTAACAGTAAGAAAAAGATGATTGTAGGTTGCTTTAATTGGTTTAGTTCCATAACACGTAAGTGTATATACATCTTTCACCCCATTATCAATTAAAGTTGCTTTATTATAAGTTAAATTTTCTTTTAGATTTATATCATTATCAAAATACGAAACTACATATTTGTTATCACATTCATCAATTCTTTTATAACCATCAATAGTTAATATCTTAGTATCACCTGTAAAACATACAGCATATTCTTTATCATCAGAATATAACGAGATTTCTGCACACAAATTACTTGACTTAATTGTCCCTAAATTTTTTTGATTACATTTCCTATTTACAGAATCTTTATAACATAAATAAGGTACACCAGTTTCAATCTGTGCGTCTAAAATCTTTGTCCAAACATCACGTGCCTTAACAACTTCTCTGTATAAACCTTTTTTAACATAATCGTCATATAATTTTTCAAATTCTTCACCATAAGAATTTGTCAAACCTTTAGACTGATTCGGACACATTAAATACCAATCTTCATCATTTAATACCTTTTTCATGAATAAATCTGGAATCCACATTGCATAAAATAAATCACGTGCTCTAACATCATCATGCCCCTGATTCTTTTTTAATTCTAAAAATTCAAGAATATCAGCATGCCAAGGTTCAATATAACAATTTTCAGCCAAGATTCCTTCGACAGTATAGGAATGATCTTCTTCAACCCCAAGTGTATACACAAAATCGTCACGTCTGTCTGACTCTGTTATGCTGATGATTTTCAAGTGCTTTGATTGACATTTAGAAATACTCATCGTGTAATTTGGACAAGTTTGTCCTCCGCGTGTCGGATATGTAACTTTTATTCCGTTGCTTCTGCACAAATGAAATAATTGAATCATTAGAGTTTCATTTGATAATCCTATCTTTATGTCTGTCTTTGTTTTTTTTTTTGTTATATATTCGTTGGTTGTACTCATTCCTGCTATAAGATTGTATATCCATTCTTTTGACCAAGAGTATACAAAATCAGGAAGATGTTTTCTATTGACGTTAGAACCAAACATTTCTTCAAACACTTCCCCTACATTACGCGAATTGACAGAAACATTGCAAACCAGAGATTTTTTGGAGTAACAGATTGTGCTTGTGCACTTAAATGCGTTTTTACAAGTGCGTTCGATAAATTCTATCAGTTTTGTATTATCTTTGGGAATGGTAAACTGTATACCATCTATGTTTTTATTGTTCTTTTTGATGCAACCATATCCCAACCATATACCAAATAAATTGACTAAATCATCGTTCACTACCCACATCCCGTTATCGTTATCAATTAAAAGGTGTTGTGGGTTTACTGATTCTATACCATTTGAATTGGGTATACACACATAGCACCCACTTTCTTTATGGTCCAAAATCTTCTTAAGTTCTTCCACACTGTTCCAACCAATCTCTTGAGATTTTAGTTTATTTTTTGCGTGATACGACCAAAGCCTATGATCTCCTGTGACATATATATCCTTATTGTTTTCTATTTTGACTTTATATAACTTTCTGTCTCCAAGTTCGTTCTTATGAACTTGGGTGACTTGTCTAATACGATTTTTATGCGTTACAACTTGATCTCCTACTTTTACATCCTGTATGTTTTTAACTCCTTCGTTTGTGGTGAAAACCTTAGTATCTTTAACAAAACATGCAAAGCTTCCTTTTCTCTTCCCTGACTGATTTACATACGACGCCGTTGAGTTATAAACTTTCAACATTGGTATAATTCCATCACTTGTTCCGTTTGTACCAACTATTTTACTGCCCTTTGAACGAATGTTTGTAACATGAACACCAATACCCCCACCTACTTTGGAAATGCGAGCACAATCAGTAATTGTTTTATAAATTCCTTCTATAGAATCATCTGTTCCTAATAAAAAACAATTTTCTGCAATGATTCCCCCAACGCTGTAACTATGATCATCTTCTACTCCTAATGTATATACATATTCCGGACGTTCGCTTACTTCTATTTTTTTAATATATCTTAAAAATTTCGTATTATTATGATAACACATCTGTTCATTTTTATAATTTAACAAATATATGTCAAATAAATTAGGTGTAGCAATATAATCAGTGTCTTGTAAATTTTCTACTGCTATCCAATCAACTACACCTTCTCTATAAACCCATAACCGATGATTTCCTGTTACTGTTATTGGTGTTAAAATATTGGAAATATATAAATTATATAACTTCCTATCTCCTAATAAATTTTCATGAACTTGTACAACCTTTTTAAGGTTATTTTTATGAGTTATAACTTCATCGCCTGGTAAAACATCCTTAATTTTTACATATCCTCTGTTATGTGTATAAACTAATGTGTCACCGTGAAAACAACTACTCAAATTTGGCAATCTGGTACCACTGTTAAACATAGTTGGTGATGCATGTGTATAGTAATGCTGCGAAATTAAATCATATGTTTTTAAAATTTTGTCCAAATTATCTTTGTGAATTCCTACAGCAATTCGCATATACATATATTGAGGTCTTTCTACAATATTTCCATTTTTTTTCATCAAATAACTTTTCTCCAATGTTTTAAATCCAAAATAGTCAAACATATAATCTCTTTCAGATTTGATATTTTCATCTAATTGTTCTTTATATTTCCTCACAATATTTATAATATCGTCTCCTATAACAGGTTCATCTTTATATAATAATTCCATAGTATCACTAAATGTTGGTAAAGTAGATTTGTGCAAATTACTAATCACAATTCTTGATGCTAAGATAGGATATTCTAAATTATCTGTGATACTAATAGAAATTCTAGCAGCTTCTTCGTCAAGTTCTTGAGAGGAAACGCCATCATAAATACTAGAAATAACTTTCTGAGCTACGATTCCTACATCTATATTTTTTAATTCTCCAAGTTTCTTATCTTTGCTCAATTGTTTTAATCTTTGTAAAATTTTATCAAATGACAATTCTTCTAACTTTCCACTACGTTTTACAATTTTCATTTTGATTTATGAGTAATAAATAATATTTTTTTTCATTTTGTTTTTTATTTCTTATTTATATAAAATGAATAAAAGTGAAAATGATAAAATTGTTATAAACGAATTGCAAAATATATTAAATAAATCACTTACAAATATCTTATCTGATAAAACTAGTTCTGAATGTTTAAGAATAACAAATGAAATAAATTCTGTTGTATCAAAAGCATTAAATAAAGTTTTTTCTGAATTAAAAAAAAAACGTGCTGAAAAGAGTGCTACTAAGCGAAGTGCTACTAAGCGAAGTGCTACTAAACGTGCTGAAAAGAGTGCTACCAAACGTGCTGAAAAGAGTGTTACCAAACGTGCTGAAAAGAAACGTGCTGAAAAGAGTGCCACTAAACGAAGTGCTACTAAACGGAGTGCTACTAAGAGAAGTGTTACTAAACGTGCCGAAAAGAGTTCTACCAAACGAAGTGCTACTAAACGTGCTGAAAAGAGTGCTACTAAACGAAGTGCTACTAAACGTGCTGAAAAGAGTGCCACTAAACGAAGTGTTACTAAACGTGCCGAAAAGAGTGCTACTAAGCGAAGTGCTACTAAACGTGCTGAAAAGAGTGCCACTAAACGAAGTGCTACTAAACGTGCTGAAAAGAGTGCTACTAAACGAAGTGCTACTAAACGTGCTGAAAAGAGTGCCACTAAACGAAGTGTTACTAAACGTGCCGAAAA
>JACCDR012204801.1_pt1 | contig 18254 bp, 23 predicted proteins | sample 7446431 | NCBI WGS metagenome assembly JACCDR01 (sample SAMN15323443, study PRJNA562643) | freshwater metagenome | isolation source: river surface water | place: USA:Blue River Watershed | collected 2017-08-17
CACCCTGGTGCAGATGCACGCGCGTGGCGCGATCAGCTCGCAGACGCTGTTCCGGGAGAGCCAGCGGCGCGGCCTGGTCGATGGCACGCTGGAGTGGGAGGTAGAGCAGGCCCGCATCAGCAGCGACGGGATGACCAGTGGCGCCGCATGATCAGATCCTGTCGGCCTACCTGTCGCGGGCGCTGGATCTGATTGCGCTCGGCAACGGGATCGCGGCGGAGCAGCAGGACGAGCTTCGCCGGGTGCTCGGCGAGGTACAGGGGATCGTCGCCAGCGGAAACTTGGGCACGAAGGCCGGCGCGAAGAAGACGGTAAACGAGGTGACCGCGCTGGTCCTGTCGCGCTATGCCGAGATCGGGGAGCGGATGGCCGGGCAGATGGGCCAGCTGACGTCGGTGGAGGCCGAGTTCGCGGCGCGCGTGGCCCAACTCGGGCGCACGCCGGATCCGCGGCAGGTGGCCCGGGCGGCGGCTTCGATGCTGCTCATGGGCGCCCCGCCGAAGGACGCCTACACGCAGCAGGGGCAGGTGATCGCCAACCGCATCGGCGGCGCAATCCGGGAGCGCGCTGCGGACTTGACCGACGATGCGCGCATGCGGGCCGCCATCACCGAGACTGGCGAGTCAGCGGCCCGGCAAGTCGAGACGCTGGCACACACCGGCGTCAGCACGGCGGCCGAGGCCGGGCGGGCCGCGGCCTACGACGCCAACGACGTCGAGTGGGTGCGGTGGGTGGCGGTGCTGGACGGGCGCACGTCATCGGGCTGCGCGATGCGCCACAACCGGCTGTACCGGCTGCCGGACTATCGCCCGGTCGGACACAACGTGATCATCGAGAAGCCGCCTCCGAGGCACCCGAACTGCCGATCGACGCTGATCCCCGGCAGCCCCAGCGACAACATCACCGAGACGCCCCGCGAGGCTTTCGATCGCTGGCTGTCGGCGCTGCAGCCCGACGAAGTCGCCCGCACGATGGGCGTGGGGCGACTGGAGCTTTTCAAGTCCGGGAAGATCACGCTGCGCGACTTGATCGGTCAGGACGGCAAGACGCTCAGCCTTGAAGAGTTGCGGGAGCGCAGTCGCAATCGGTGATTACTATCGGGCTGTGCCAGTTCTCATTGGTTCCCCCAGTGCCCGCGAGCCCACGTGATCGGCAAGCCGACGATCATCCGTCGGCGTGGCGCGGGCTCGCCGCTGCGGATGTCCAACGCCTTGAGGCCGTACTCCCGACTCAGCTTGGCCGCAAGTTCAAGTGCGCCGGAAACTTCGTTTTCTGAGTAGCCGGTATCGTTCCACCAGCGCGGGCCGACGCTGCCAGCGGCGCCTTCTGCGCCGTATTTCTGCAGCATTGCATTCCTTTTCAGTCCGCCGCCAACGCCTAACTCTATGGCCATCACATCCCCCGCTGTTTTCTGTTGCATTCGGATGCGGCACCGCGTCGCGATATGATCGTGTTTATCCACGCTGCCTCGGCTACAATCGCTGAATCACGCGCCTCCGATTCGCCCGAGACGCAGGCATTGAGATAGCGCATTGCGCGTCGATACAGCCCATTGCGGCACAGCTCGCGGGCCCGGTTGATCTCGGCGACGCCCGAAGGCTGTTGCCAGCCATCCGACTTCGAGATATGCCACATCTTGAGGTAATGCACGCCGAAGTGCCGCGCCACCGCATTCAGCGTGATTCCGCCGGCTTCGTACATCGCGCGGGCCTCGGCGATCTGCTCAGGCGTCAGCTGCGGTTTCACGGCTTCCATCCTTGTCGCAGAACTGCATGCGAAAATCATCATCAACGCCAGCTGGAAAATCGAGCTTTGACTCGTCCTTGTATGATTTGCCGCGGAACATGGACCTCTCGCGCCAGTGCGTGTAGTAAAACCACTCGCCGGCGCGTCGACCCCTGTCAATCGACGCCATCCACACGATGCCGGGCTCTGCAATCCAGTCTGTGCCGCACAGGCTGGCAATGAACCGGCGCTCCATGATCGCGACGATAATAGCGCCAATTGGTCCGGCAATTTCGATTAGTCGGCTCACGTCCGCTCCCCCTTGCGTGCCGCAATCCACGCGTCAACCTCGGCGCGCACCCATGCCGCGCGCGCACCGATGCGCACCGGTCGCGGGAACCTGCCGGCCCGGCACCATCGCCAGATGGTCTCCCGCCGCACTGGCACGAGCCGGAGCAGCTCCGGCAGGCGGATCAGCTCTTCGCTCATGACCGAGCCTCACGCTGGCGGCGCAGATCAGCGCGGATGCCGCCTGCGGATTTGCGCAGGTCCTTGAGCGCGTCGAGGATCGCGGCCAGCAGTTCGCGCTCGGTGCGCGGGGCTGGCACGGCAGCGCCGAGGGAAGGATCGAACTGCGGCCGCTCTTCCGGGTACATGCCGCGCTGCTCCGTCGCGCTCCGAACCGGAGGCGTAAATCGGTGCGTCTTTCCGTCGACTTGCACGTATCCCATGCCGAGGAATACCTGGCCGATTGCATCGCCTACGCGGTCGGCGGTCAGAGGAACGGCACGCAATCCCTCGTGGCGCTTCGCCTCCACGCCGGGCGTAGCCTTCGCTTCGAGCGGTCGGCCGGCAACGCCAGCGCACAGCCCCGCCGGCAGCGGCCTTCCAGCTCCGCCGCCACCCGCGCCGACCACGACGACCGCGCCGCCGTCATGCGGGCCAGGGCCGCCCACTCCGCCGCCTCCGCCAGCAGTAGCACCGATCGGCGCCACCACGCGGGCTTGTCGGAGTTGCTGGCGCAGCCGCTCCACCTCCGCGCGGGCTTCGTCGCGCTGGGCCTGGATGAAATCGGACACATAGACAGCCGCTTCATGGCGTTCGCGCCATCGGTCGCGGCGCTGATGCAATTGCGCGGCCAGCGCGCGAGCCTCATGAAGGTGCGCCCGAGCTTCGTCACGCTCGGCCCGCAGATCGGCGACCTCCGCGCGCAGCCGGTCGGCCTCGGCGACCGTCTGCAGCTCCCGCGTCACCGCCTCGACTCGGGCGCGCTCCAGCTCGGCGCAGCGTTGCTCCGCCAGCTGGCGAGCGGCTTCGGCGGCAAGCTGGGCATCTTGCAGCTCGCCAATTTTGAGCAGATTGAATCGCTCCGTGGAGAGCAGCGAGTCCCGCTCATCCTTGGCCGCGTCAAGCTCCTTGCGCAATGCTTTCAGCGCATCCGCGACCTCGCACGCCAGCGTGCCCGGAATCGGGTCGGTGAGCGTGCCGGCCAGCATGCGTCGCACGTTGTCAATGGCCACGGCGTCGTGTGCGCCGCGTCACGAAGGTCACGCGCACGGCCATCGCACGTTGGGCCGCCTTCCGGAGATCTTCCCAAGCCTCGTCCCGCTCGCCGCGCAGCAGTTTGACCTCGGCCCGAGCCTCGTCCCGCTCCGCCGTCACCCGGGCAAGATCGGCGCGAAGCTCGGCAAGTTCGGCACCGCGCTTTGCGTCTATCTGGTCGGCTACGCGCTTCCACACGTCACTGGCGGCGTCGGCATGTTCCAGGTTCGCGATAGCCTCGTCGCGTTCGCGCCGCGTTTCTTCCAGCTCGCGCAACAGTTTGCTGATCACATCCTGCAGATATTCAAACATGTTCATGTTCCGCTCATACTCCAGTGCAACGCAGGGACACGCATAGTAACGCACGGCAACGCGCCGCAACAAGTGCCGGCCACTGGCCTCACGTTGGACCGCATCCGCTCGCCCCGTCAGACTGACGCGGCCCCTTAGCCGGGGTGGCGTAGCAGCCGACAACATGGGGACAAAGTGAAGATCAAGCTGGATGCGAATGGCAACGCGGTGCTGTCCGATGGCATGCCGGTCTACGTGGATGACAAGGGGCGGGAGACCGCCGTGGATGTCCCGGCATTGATGACCAGCGCGCGGGAGCACAAGCGGGCGGCCACCGATCGCGAGCGAGAGCTGGCGGACTTGGCGGCGAAGCTGGACGCGGCCACGAAGGGCGGCGCAAACGACGCGGAGCGGGTCAAGGCCGCGTACGAAGCGCAGCTGGCGGAGCTGAAGGCCAAGGCGGAGGCGGCGGAAGCGTCGCGTGCCAAGGCGCTGAAGAACGCCGCGCTGGCCGGCAGCAAGTTCCTGGCCGAGCGCGTCACGGTGCCGGCGGAGATGATCGCTGCGACCTACGGCGACCACATCGCCGTAGATGGCGACAACGTCGTGGTCCGAGACGCGAGCGGGCAGGTGCTGCACAGCCGATCCAATCCGCTCAAGCCTGCGAGCCTGGACGAAGGCCTCGAACTGCTGATCACCCAGTCCCCGTACGCAGATCGCATTCTGCGAGGAACACAAAAGCCCGGGTCGGGCACCCCGCCGAATGGTGGCGGTGGTAGCGGCGCCGGGTTGCGACTGACCCGACAGCAGTTCGACGGCATGAACGCGAAAGAACGCGCCGCCGCGATGCAGTCGGGAGCACAACTCATCGACTAAGGGGATTCCGCCGTGGCAAACACGCTGACCGCACTCGCACCCACCCTGTTCTCGGCCGCCAAGGAAGTCGCGGCCGAGCCGTTCGGCGCCATCAACGCAATCAACGCCAACTTCAACGACCGCGGCGTGGCCGTCGGTGATGCTGTTGACGTACCGGTAGCGCCGACTCGCGCCGCATCGGACTTCACTCCGGCGAACGTGCCCGCGACCGGCTCCGATGCAACTGCGGAATCGATCAAGGTCATCATCACCAAGAGCCGCAAGGTCAGCTGGCACCTGAGCGGCGAGCAGCTGCGGAGCCTGCAGAACGGCGGCAACGACCAGGAATGGATCCGCCAGCTTGTCGCGCAGGGCATGCGCACGCTCCGCAACGAAGCCGAGTCGGATTGCGTCACGGCGATCAAGACCGGCGCCAGCCGCGCCAGCGGCACCGCGGGCACCAACCCGTTCGCGTCGGCGCTCACCACGCTGGCCGACGCGCGCAAGATTTTGCGCGACAACGGCGCGCCGCTGTCTGACCTGCAGTTCGTGGGCGACAGCACCAGCGAAGCCAATCTGCTGAAGCTCGGCGTGGTGCTGGATGCTTCTGTCGCCGGCAGCGACGCCGAGCGCCGGAGCGGCATCCTGCGCCGCCAGTACGGCTTCGAGATGCGCACCTCCGGCCAGATCGGCGTGCAAACGAAGGGCACCGGCACTTCGTACCAACTGAGCGCGGCGGGCGCCGTTGGCGATCGCACCATCAGCGTCGACACCGGGTCCGGTACGTTGCTGGCGGGCGACATCGTCACGTTCGCGGGCACCTCGCACAAGTACGTCGCGAACTCGGCACTTGCCGCCGGCTCGTTCACGATCGGTCGCCCGGGCCTGTTGGTCGCCGAGGCCGACAACGACGCCATCACGATCGGCAACGACTACACGCCCAACCTCTGCTTCGAGCGCAACGCGGTGGTCGGCGTGATGCGTCCGCCGCTGATGCCGGAAAACCCGACGATTCAGCAGATGCCGATTTCCGACCAGTTCGGGATGACGTACCTGATGCTCGACATTTCGCAGTATGGCCAGCGCACGTGGGAGCTGCACCTTGCGTGGGGCTTCAAAACCGTCAACAGCGAGTTCGTCGCGATCCTGCTGGGGTAATCCATGAATCTCCCAACCGTATGCGTAGTTAACCCGTCCGCCAAGTCCGGCTTTACCCGAATCAACGAGTCCGATTTCGACCCGGAGAAACACCAGATCTACGACCCCGAGGCGAATCAGACGCAAAGCGATCCGGAAGATCCGCAGCAAGGGGCAAGCGATGTCGCTGACAGTGGAGAACGGGACCGGCTTCGCGACGGCCGACAGCTACGCAAGCCGCGCTGACGCCGACACCTACCACGCCGCGCGCGGGAATGCGGCGTGGGCGGCTGCGTCGACGGACGCTCGGGATGCGGCGCTGCGGAAGGCGACGCAGTACCTGGACACGCGCTATCGCTGGGTCGGCAATCGCAGCACGCTGACGCAGGCGCTGGAATGGCCGCGGTACTTCGTGCCGCGCCTCGGCTATCCGTCGGGCTGGCCGCAGCCACGCGTGGTGCATGCGTGCATCGAGCTTGCCCTGCGCGCGCTTTCGGTCGACCTGCTGGCCGACGACGAAGGCCGCGACGTGCTGTCGGAGCAGGTCGGGCCGATCAGCGTCACCTACGGGCCCACGGGCGGCGGCGTGCGCTACCCGGTCGCCGATCTGCTCGTTTCGCCACTGATCCTCGGCGGACGCAACTCCGTGCGGCTTGACGTCGCATGAGCCGCGCCGCTGCCACCGCTCTCCGCCTGCTGACGAACCTAGGGACGTCGGCGACGCTGACGTCTACCGACGCCACCACGGGCGCGCAGACGACCCGCACAGCAGCGTGCGCGATCGTTGGCGCGGCCAAGGGGCCGGCGTTGCCATCGGTGGTGGTGGAGGCCGGGGATTACTCGCTGCTGATGGAGTCCGGTGCGCTGCCGGTCGACGGCGACGCGGTGGACGTGGCGGATCTGGAGCTGGTCGTCGTGCACGCTGCGCCGATCTATGACCGGGCGACCGTGGCGGTCTGGCAGGTGTGGGGGCGGCGGCGATGAGCGACCAGCTGGTGTCCACGCAGCTTGACGACGCCGTCGCTCAGCAGGTCTTCCAGAATCTGCAGGATCTGGACGGCACGGAGATTTTCCGCCAGGTGGCCGACGTCTACGAGGCGCTGACGCTGGAGCGATTTCAGCGCCAGGACTCGCCGGACGGCGTGCCGTGGGCGGCCCTGTCGCCGGTGACGCTGCGCCGCCGGCAGAAGCGCGGCATCGCTGGCACGGCAATCCTCCGCGAGACAGGCCTACTGCGGTCGACCGTGCGCGGCGTCTACAGCGAGTGGTCCGCAGGCATCACCGTCGGCGGCCCGGGCTCGTGGGCAGCCGTGCACCAGCGCGGCAACCCTTCGAACACCTTCGGCGGTGCGCCGGCGCCGATCCCGGCCCGGCCGATGATTCCAGAAGGCGACTTGCCGCCGCGGTACGTCCCGCGGTTGCTGGAGCCGATCGAAGACGCCATTGCCGACGCACTGATGGGGGGATTCTGATGTCCGTTCGCCTCGCGCTCTCCGACTTCGTGGCCAAGCTGGGCGCCGAGCTCGACCCGGACATTCGTGTGGGCTCGGTGACCGAACGCAGCTACATGCAGGACGCCGGCAAGGTCTGGCCTGCGGTGTGGGTCGGTGGGCAGCGTGCGGACGCCACAGACGACGGCAGCCGCTACACCGGCGTGATCCGGCAGCGGGTGCGCGTCCTGATTGCCGTTCGCGTCGTGGTCCCGCGTGCATCGCCCGGCGTGATCGACGCCGAAACCGAGCTGGCCGAGCTGGTGCGCGAGGTCAACGGCACTTCCCCTGGGCTCGGGTTGCTGGGATGGACGCCGCCGGGAGCGAATGATCCGCTGTCCCTCTCATCGTCCGTTGACGACATCAACGCCGAGTCCGTCGTCAGCACTCTTCTGCAGTACCAAACCACGATGACGTGGCAGAAATAACGATCAATCGGAGATACCGAAATGGCACAGCCAGCACTGCAGTACTTCCGCCGCCGCGGCCTGCTCGCGAAAATCGAGACGACCGAAGGGACAGACGCCGAGCCGACGACCGCGGACAACGGCATGATCATCCTCGACGGCAGCATGTCGACGGAGGTCGACATCTACGAGCGCGCCGTCGACAAGACATTCCTCGGCCACGACCAGTTCGTGACCGGCACGAAGCGCGCCACGGTGCAGGGCACGATCGACCTTGTGCCGCCCGCGACGCCGGGCCAGACCAGCACCGGCAACAGCCATGTCGAGGCGCTGCTGCTGCCGTGTGCGCACGCGGTCGTCAAGAGCAGCGGCAGCAAAACCACCACGTACAACCCGATCAGCTCGGCGATCCCGTCGGCCTCGCTCTACTGGTACCACGCGGACACGCTGATCAAGATCCTCGGCAGCCGCGGCGTCCTGTCGGGCCTGATGATGGAGATCGGCCAGGCCCCGCGCGCTACGGTGGCGATGACCGGACGTTACGACGAGCCCGAAGAGGTCGCGCTCCCGACGATCACGGTGCCGACCATCAACCCGGTGCCGCTGCGCTACAGCAACTCAGTCGCGACCATCACCAGCCCGCACGACGGCAGCCCGCTGACCGTGTGGGCCAAGATGTTGTCCGTCGACACCGGCCTCGAAGTCGGAACGACCGAGTACACCTCGCAGATGTTCACGCGGCAGCGCACCCGCCGCGCAACGTTCACGATGCGCATCGCCCGCACCGATCTGGACGACTTCAACCCGTGGGCTGTGCGCGACGCGAACACCATCATTCGCTGCACGATGCGCGTCTACGAAGACGAGAACCCGGGCCTGTACACGGAGCTGTCCGTCCGCGGCCAGATCGAGGGCGTGCAGGACGTCGACATCGACGGCGACCGGGGCATCGAGATCACCGGCCGCTGCATTCCGTCCAGCTCCGGCAACGATGAGTACTACCTGCGCTTCGGCGACAACACCGTCTAATCACCCAAGGAACACGACATGCTCAAACTCAAACCGGCCGCCGCCTGGACCATCCGGATTAACGTCGAAGCCCCGCAGCTGGAGCCCGGTAGCTACATCACCGGGCGTCTGGTCGACCACGACCGGGCGACGCGGGAGCGCATCACGCTGCCGATCCTCGAACGCATGACCGAGCTGAAACGGCAGCAGGATGACGGCGAGATCGCGCCGACCGAGTTCCTGCAGGAAACCAACCGGCTGAGCGGCGAGCTTCTGCGCGCGAACTATGTCGGCTTCGACGGCGTGCCCGGCGATGACGCGTGGAGCTACGTGCTGGACGGCCCGCTGAGTCAGTGGCTGGTCGCGGCGGCCCACGGCGCGATCCAGGACTCGATCGAGCGGAGTCGCCGGGGAAACTCCAGCGCGTCGCGCGGGCGCTGAGCGGGGACCGGTCGGCGCTGGTGCAGACCGCGCCGACCGGTGGACAGGTTGACCTCGCGGCGCTGGAGGCCGAAGGCGATGACGACGAAGTCGAGGTGCTGATCGTCAACCTGCGGTCCGTCGACGTCTACCGGCGATGCCAGCTGACGGTGCTCGGCGGGATGGCGACGATGTACCTCGGCGTCTCGGCACTGGAGACCCGCGCGGCGCTGGAGCTGTCGCAAGTACCGCCGAGCGAGTGGGCGGCAATCGCGGATGACGTGCAGATCATGTCAGCCGCAGCTGTGCAATACCTGAGGGGCCGGAAATGACCGACGTGACGCTGCGGATTCGAGGGGACGCCACCGGCGTGATTCGCGCGTCCGAACAGGCGTCGCAGGCGGTCGGTCGACTGCGCGACGAACAGGGCCGCTTTGTGCGGGCGTCGGAGCAGGCCGGGGCGGCCGGGCGCCGGGCCGGGCAGCAGATCGCCGAGGGGGCAGACAAGGCCGCGCAGGCCATGCGGTCGCTGGTGGCCAGTGCAGCGGCGGCTTTCGGCACGGCGCAGATTATCGCCGCTGCCGACGCGTACACGCGCATGACCGGTGCGCTCACGCTGGCGACCGACAGCGCGGCGGAACTTGCCACGGCGCAACAGATGCTGTTCGACATCGCCCAGGCGAACCGCGCGCCGCTCGAAGCCACTGTCAGCCTCTACACCAAGCTCTCGGGCGCCTTGAGCGAAGCCGGCGCGACCTCCGCGGAACTGGCTTCGATCACGTCGACGATCTCGCAGGCGATGGCCATCAGCGGCACGTCGGCGGCTGCGGCCGAAGGCGCAATCCAGCAGCTCGGGCAGGCGTTCGCGTCCGGGGCCCTGCGCGGCGACGAGTTCAACTCGGTCAACGAGGCCGCCCCGCGGCTGATGCAGGCGCTTGCGGCTTCGCTTGGCGTCGGCCGTGGCGAGCTTCGCGCACTGGCCGAACAGGGTCAGCTGACGTCCGACGTGCTGGCCCGCGCGCTGACCGGCGAACAGGCCCGCAAGCTGGCCGAGGAGTTCGCGAAGCTGCCGCCGACGCTGGCGCAGGCCGGCACCGTCGCCCAGAACGCATTCACGCGCTTGGTAGGCGAGGCCGACAAGGCGACCGGCGCCAGCGCGGCGCTGGCCCAGTCGGTCATCAGGCTGTCGACCATCGTGCCGCAGGCGATCGGGGCATGGGTTGATGAGCTGGCCAAGATCGGGCCGACGCTCCAGGCGATCGGCGGCGAGCTGGAAATTCTCGGCACGCAGTCGGGCACGGTCGCAGGCAACATCGTCGACTCCTTCCTCGTGCTGCCGACCACGCTGAGCGTGGTGTTCACCGGAATCATTGCGGCCTCTGATGTGATGTGGGCAGGTATCAGGGCCGGTGCAACGCTGACACTGTCGGGCCTGCAAATCGTGTGGGCTGAAATCCGGCAAGCCGGGTTCAACGCATTCGCCGGGCTTGCGCTGGAAGCCGCGAGGGCGTTCGACCGCATTGTTGGCGTGGTTCGCGAGCGGGCCGGAGTGCTCACCGGAGTCATCTCGGCAATCAACCCCGCTGCCGGCCAAGCATTCGCCGCTGCGATCAATTCCGCCGGCGAGCTTGGGTCGGCCTACGAGCGCGTGAGCGCACAAATCGCGAATACTGCAATCTCCATTTCGCGCCAGCGCCGAGAAGCGACGCAAGCGGCGCAGGAGGCTATCCGCAACGGCGCACAGACGCTTTCGATCGCCCAAGCCAATTTGGACGCGGCAGTCGCCGAGCGCGAAGAACTGATCCGCAAAGTGCGCACTGTCCGCGAAGTGAGCATTGCCATTGCCGACAGCGTCACGCTGACGACCCGATCGACCGCGGCCGCGAAAGACAACGCCGAAGCGCTCCGAGCCCAAGCGCAGGCGGCCGGGCTGGTCGGCGTGGGGATCGGCGCGGCATCGGCCGGCGTCGGGGCGTTTGCGGGCGTAACGGCATCGGCCACTGCCTCGCAGGCTGGCTTGTCCGATGCATCGGAGCAGGCGGCAGCCGAGGCGGCCCGATACTGGTCCGGCGCGGCCGGCGCCATCAGCGGCGCGTTCGGCGACTTCGTGGCGTCCGGACTCCGCAGCTTCGACGACTTCAAGTCCTCGCTGAAGCGCATCGCGCAGCAGATCATCAGCGACCTCGTGTCGACCTTTGCGCGCAATCGAATCGTCATCCCCATCATGGCTTCGCTCGGCCTTGGCCCGGGCGGTGGCGGTCTGATGCAGACGCTGTCGTCGTTTTTTGGCGGCAGCGGGACCGGGCAGGCGCCGGGATTTGTCGGCCCGCCGGCTCCGGGCGGTGGTGGCGGCCTGATGCAGGGCGGCCTATCGTCGCTTATGTCGATCTTCAGCAATCCATTTGCGGCGGCCGCGACGGTCTTTGCCGGCGGCTCCGCAATCGCGCGAGCGCTTGGCGGTAACGGCACGATCGGCGGCCTGTTCGGCGGGTTGATCGGCGGCCTCTCCGGGTCTTCGTTTGCTCCGACCGGACGGGGCGGAACCAGCCTGAACTTCGGTGAATCCGGCGCGTCGGGCGTTGGCTTTCGGGAGGAATCTCGCCGCCGATCGCTGTTTCGCGGCACGCGATACCGCGAGGTCGAGACCGCGCTGGGGTCGGACGTGCAGCAGCAAATCGACGCGCTGTTCGAGTCGATCGGGCAAGCGATGACGGCAGCCGCAGCACAGCTCGGCGTTGACGTTCCCGCCCGCATCACGGCATCGTTCCGCGCGACTACCGACGCGCAAGGCAACGTGATCAGCGAGGTCGGAACGATCCTCGGCCGCCAGTACAACGAGAGCTTCGAGGTCTTCAGCCGCCGCATTGCCGCCGAGAACGTGATCGGCGTGCTGGATGCCGCGCTGGACGGTGAGGCCGGCCGGATCGCCGAGGCATGGCGCGGCAGCGCCGACACCTTGGCCGACGGCGCGCAGTTCCTGCTGTCCGCGGCAACCGACCTGCGCGGCGGCTTCCAGCTGTTGGGCGACGCGTCGCTGACCGGCGTCGCGGATCTTGTGCAGCGGCTGGCCGGCGACGGCGAGTCGCTGACGACGGCTTACGCGCGGATCGCGGGCGCCACCCGGCTGCTGGAAGAGGTGGTCAGCCTGTCGGGCGTCACATTCGATCGGACGCGCGAGCAGTTCGTCGAGTTCGCGGCCGGCGTCGCGGAGGCCGCTGGCGGTCTGGAGGAAGCGCAGCGGCTGTTCCGCTCCTACTTCGAGACCTTCTACACCGAACAAGAGCGCGGCCTGGTGCAGCTGCAGCAGGCCCGGCAGCGCGCGGCATCGCTTGCCTCGCCGCTCGGGCTGGACCTCAGTTCCTTCACCGGCACCGACGGGGCGCAAGCCTTCCGCGAGTTGTTTGAATCGCAGCTGCCGACGCTGACTGCGGAGCAGACCGCCGAGTGGCTGCGCTTCGCGGAGGCCCTCGGGCAGGTGCTGGACCTGCAGGGCCGCTACACCGACGCGGTGATCGAGACCGCCGAGACGATCGCCGACTTCATGCAGGGCATCGACGCGGCGCTGAGCGAGTTTGCGCCGGCACAGGCGCTGACTCAGCAGCTGGAGGCGCAGCGCGCCGCCAACGCCGCCCTGATCGAGCAGGCGACCGCGCTCGGGGCCAGCGAAGAGCAGCTCGCCCGCGTGCGCGCCCTCGGTGACGCCCGCATCGGCGCGATCATCGGCAGCGTGTCGCAGCAGACGGCGACCCTGACAACCGCGCTGCGGCGGGTCGGCGTGGTGTTCGGGGGCACGGCCGAGCAACTTGCGGTCGCGGCATCCGGCATATCGAACGACTTCGAAGCCCTGTTCGAGGAAGCGCTGGGCTCGCTCTACAGCGAGACGGAGCGGGCGGCGCTGAGGCAGGTGGTCGCGCAGCAGAATCTGGCCGACGCGCTGCGGTCTGCCGGCCTGTCGACGGAGGACGTGATCAGCCGCACGCAGCTGCGGATCCAGCTCGAGGCCGCACTGGCGGCCGGCAACATCGCGCTGGCCGAATCGCTGCTGCGCGTGTCGCGGGCGATGGACCAGATCGACGCCGCCGTGACGGGCGTGATCAACGGCGCCGCAGCGCTGATCAACAACGGCAACGGCAACCAGTTCGGCGGCGGTGGCGGCGGGTCCGGCCTGGGCTTCGGCGATCCGGCCGGCGGTGGTGTGGGCGGAGCTGGTCAGCAGTTGGTCGACACGATCGAGCAGCTACGCCGCGGGCTGCGTGAGTGGCTGCAGTCGCTGACCACGGGCGACCTGTCGCCTCTGCGCCCGCGAGACCAGCTGCGCGAGGCCCGGGCCGAACTGGCGCGGCTGGTACAGGCCGCACAGGGCGGCGACCTTGAGGCCCTGCGGCAGCTGTCCAGCGCCGGTGACACCGTGCTGCGCCTGGGGCAGCAGGTATTCCGCGGCGCTGACTATGCCGCGCTGTTCGCCGAGGTCCGCGCACTGATCGGCGGCGTTGCTGGGGTCGGGTCGCCGATCGGCGGGGGCGGTACGACTCGGCCGGTGGACGACCTCGGCGAAAGCGCAGGCCGAGCAGCGGCGGCACTGGATGGGCTGGCCGACCGGCTCGGCATGCCGGCCGGCTCGCTCACCGTGCCGACGCAGCAGTTCGGCGGCGTGGCGGCGCAGGCGTCGCCCGAGGTTACATCCCGGCCAGTGGTGCAGGAGCTGCAGCGCGGTCGAGCCGAGGCCGCCATTGAAAACGCACGACTCCGGGCCGAGCTCGCCGAGCTGTCGGCACGGATGGACCGAATGAGCGCCGCCGCAGAACGCAGCGCGCAGGAACTGGCACGAGCCAACGACCAAAGGAGAGCGTAATGCCCGCACAATACCCAGGCGCAGTAACCACCCTGCCGGGCACAAGCCCGACGAACCTCAGCGACACGGTCGGCGGAAAGGACCATCCAGCCCGACACGATCAGGTCGAGTTGGAGATCAACGCGATCACCGGCGAACTCGGCGTCAACCCGAAGGGCGTCGCGGCGTCGGTGAAAGCGAGGCTCGACACCATCGACGAATCTGTCGGCACGATTGAAGACACGCTGCTGGACGCCAAGGGGTCAGACGCCAGCTTGCCGGCGCGTCTCGACCGGATGCAAGGCGAGATCGACGGCGCATCGTCGAAGGTCATCGCCTACGAATACACGTCCGGCACGACAGCATGGACGCGCCCGGCCGGCGCGCTATGGGTTGAATACGAGATCATCGCGGCCGGCGGCGGCGGTGCGTCTGGCAGCGTGGCGCCGGCCGGCACCGGCATCGAAGGCGGTGGCGGCGGGGCGCCCGGAGCCATCATCCGCGGGCGCATGTCCGCGGCGCAGGCGGGTGCAAACGGGAACGCCGTCGTGGGCGCGCCGGGCGCTGGCGGAGCGGGTCGGACGACCAACTTCGGGCACAACGCGGGCGCGAACGGCGGTAACTCCAGCATTTTCGGCATTACCGCGGTCGGAGGGCTTGGTGCTACGACATCAAGCGGCGCATCGGGCTCCGGGGTAATCGGCGCGTCATCGCTCGCTGACGACATCATCAACGGGCCCGGCGGAGCCAATGGCGGGAGCGGCACAGGATCGTCGGTTGGCGCGATTACTCGATTGCTCCCGACCGGCGGCGGCGGCGGCGGCGGCAAGAACTCGGCAAACACGGCATTCGGCGGTGGCGAGGGCGGCGACTACTCGGCAAACGCGCTCGGCTGGCCAACGACCGGAGCGACCGGCGGCACGCTCGGCGGCGGCAATGGCGCGGCCGGCGTGGAGTTTCGCGGCGTCGGGCTTGGCGGCGGCGGTGGTGGCGGGGCGGTCGGCACGACCAACGGCGGGGCCGGCGGGGCCGGCGCAACGCCCGGCGGCGGTGGCGGCGGCGGTGGCGCGTGCCAGTCTGGGGCGACATCTGGTCCCGGCGGCGGCGGCGGCGGCGGGCGTATCCGCGTCGTCTGGATAATCGCGTGACAGCCTACAACGCCCCAGTACCGTACGACGCGCCAATCCCGTACAACTCGGGCTCTGCGATCATCCCGGATTGGCCGTGGCTTGGTCCGCGCACCGAGCCGGGCGTCATGGTTGGTTTGCACATCGGCGGCCTGTGGCTCCATGCGCGCGGCTATGCGTCGCTGCGTCCGGCCGGTGCACTGCCGATTCAGTGCCTCAGCGTCGTCAGCGAGCTGCGGGGCAGTCCGATCGGCGAGACCGCTACGGCTGCGCTGACGGTTGACCGTGGCGCGCGGATCATGTCGGCGTCGCCGCTAACGGGGCTTGCGTGCCGGTTGCTTGACGAATCGGGCGAGGTGCTGTTGCACGGCCGTTGCACGTCCGCTGATCTTGACGTTGACGCCGACTCGCTGTCGCTGCAGATCGTGTCCGCTGACGCCGCGCCGCTGGCCCTGCGCCGAGTGTCGGACCTTGTCGATGCTGCTCCCGAGGGGCTGGACGCTATCGTTCCGTGGCGCTACGGGCGCGTCGGCGGGTACGCCGTGGCGCTTGACACGACGGGCAAGCGATGGGCATGGGCGGATCACCCGGTGCAGGGCATCGACCGCGTCGAGGCCGACGGCGTGCGGATTGACGGCTGGCAGTATCGCGACTGGACGGATCGCACGGGCCGTCGCGTCGCATTGATCGAACTGACAACGCCAGCCGCTGAAGTGTGGGCGGTTGGGCGCGGCAGGTACACGACCGCCGGCCTGCTGGAGACGCCGGCGCAGGTGCTGACCGACATTGCGCAACAGCTCGGCGACCCGACCGCGGCGGACTTGCTGCGCAATACCGAGGCGCTGGCGGGCCTGCGGATCGCGGGCAGCATCGAAACAGACGGCACGGTGCGAGATGCGCTGCGGGCCGTGTGTGCGTCGATCGGCGCGCAGTGGTCACCGCTGGCGCGACCGGCGCTGCTGCAGTTGCCGTTGGCTGGACAGGTGAGGCACCGCTCCGCGCGCGTGTCGAGGATCGCCAGGGAGCAGGCGCCGACGCGCGCGACCGTGCGCTACGGCAGCGTCCGCGGCGGACCGGCTGGCGAGCTGCAGGCCACGCTGACCGACGCCGAGAGATCCGGACAGCGGCTGGCGACCGAGATCGCGTTGCCGTGGATCCCCGACGCAGCGCAGGCGCTGTCCGTCGCAGAGCGCATTCTGCGCGCGGGACACGTCGACACCGCGACACTCAGCGGACTGCCAGCCACCGCACGCATCGGCGACGGCGTGTCGATCGACGGCGAAACGTGGACCATTGCGACACTCGCGGATGTTCGGTCATCCGACGCGCTGGTGACCGCGGTAGGGCCGCCGCGCTACGAATCGCCGACCGTCGGCGCACAAACGACGCGCGCGCAGGTGCCGGCGACGATCACTGCTGTCACGGCTTCGCCTGCAACGGTCGTGGTCCGGATCGTCGACGCCAGCGGCGCACCGATGTCCGGCGCATCCGTGTCGGTCAACGGCTCGGCCGGGCTGATTGCTGACTCCGCCGGGCGCGTTGCAATCCCGCTGACGTTGCTGACACAACCCGCCGGCGGCAACCTGATCCGCGCCACGCGCTCGGGATACGACGCTGTCGAGGTGCGGCTGTGACCGATGTGACGCTCGTGCTGCGCCGGTCTGCTGCGAGTGCCGGCCCTGCGCTGCGGCTGGCCCTGACATCGCCTGCAGTGGCGGGGAGCGTCACCCTCAAAGCCGTTGCGACGATCGACCCGCCCGGGCAAGCCGTCGCGGTCTGGAGCGTCGACGGCCAGCGCATCGGCACGAGCGTTTGGCGCGGCTCCGGGCGCGAGTGGTCGACCGAGATCGCCGCAACGCTGGCCGCCGGGACTCGGCTTGTGCAGGTCGCCTACGGCGCATTGATCGCGTCGGACTCGCTGACAGTGCAGGCCGCAGGCGGCGTCGCCCGGTCGGTGGTGCTGTCATGGGTGTTCGGCGGCGACCCGGGACCGCTGGGGGCATCTGCCGCGCCAGTTGATGCCGATGACTGGCCGGCCGGAAATGGCTTCGGCACCACCGTGCCAGACCCTCCGATAGAGCTTGCCGAGGCGTCGACAACAGCGACCGGCACAATCATGGCGCAGGCGTTTCTGCTCGGATTTGGCGATGAAGCGCACTTTGCGACATGGGATGTCGCGCTGCCGGCCGGCTACGTCAACGGCACACTGTCCGTGCAGGCTTCCGGGCCGTGCCTGATCCTGACGCGCACCGGCACGGCGACGGCTGGAGATTATGAGGTCAGCGCGACCGTGGACGGAGAGACGTACGGGCCGCTGATTCTGCGGCTGACGTGACGCGCTGACCCCGACGAATCCGATACGCCCGATCCGTCAGCCGCCGGTGCAGCGCGATAATCTCCCGCGGCGTCGCGAGCCCGTTGATGCGCGCCGCCCCGTTGCGGTGCGCGAGCGTCGCGCGGATCGTCAGGTCATCGGCGAGCCATACGCGGACCTCGCCGGGGTGTTTTGCGGCGAGTGCCTGTAGGTGCTGCGGGCTTTCCACGCGGATGCCGGTCGGGGAGGCTGCGTTGGCGGTCATTCCCACTCCACTCGCTCAGTGACTTCGTCATGCCCGCAATTCACCGGCAGCGAATCGGCGCCAGCAATCTTGCTGACGCCGGCAATCGCCAGTCGCGCAATCGACAGGCTTTGCTCCGCGCGATGCTCTCGCCACCGCAGCCGCGCGCGGAACGACTCCAGCGCCTGCGCGTCGTCTGGGTAGGCATATCGCTTGCGGCTGGTTTTGCTGACCAGCTTACGAACGCGCTTGATTCTATCATCTCTCCAGCTTATGCTGCCGATGCGCTCCAACAGCCATTCTTCAGAGCACGGGATAATCCAGTAACACAGCTTTGTTTCTGCCGCGACAACGTAGCGGAGGCGCCGGATAACAACGCCGTATTCTTCCAGCTTGGCGACGTATCGGTAGTGGTCTGGTCCTTTTTTCATGTCCGATCATCCTCGATTATCCGCTCCAGCTGTTCATCGGTCGCGACCCGAAGCCGGTGCGACATCCAGCGCGAGTAAGCGTCGGCGTCGGCGCGCCAAATGCCATTCCAGCCCCATACCCAATTCGCCGCAACCGGGGGCAGCGCGTCCCATTCGCCCTCATCCGCCGGCTCGCACTCCAGAACGTGCTCGGCCTCGGGCACGCGCTCGCCGGCCTCGGCGCGGGCGACCATCGCCAGCATGCGGGCTTCAAGGTAGTCGCCGGCTCCGGTGTCGGCGTTCGGGCCGTTGCTCCTGACTTGCTCCACAGTTTGCGAACGCGCTCCCACTGCTCGCGGTCACAGTCCCAGCCCAGCGCCTTGCGCTCGCATCCATTTGCGCGCTCTCCCTCGTCGCGCACCAACGCATCTTCGCCATCGCGCTGAATTACCC
>JACCDR010323328.1_pt1 | contig 18250 bp, 31 predicted proteins | sample 7446431 | NCBI WGS metagenome assembly JACCDR01 (sample SAMN15323443, study PRJNA562643) | freshwater metagenome | isolation source: river surface water | place: USA:Blue River Watershed | collected 2017-08-17
GAATCTTCATAAAACCTAGTGATCTTCTTAAATTTCATACAGTGCAGTATTACGCTGATATGGCGAGAAACGCATGTAATAGAGATTGGTCTTCTTCAGAACAGACAAGAACAACAAAGGCCTCACATGAGGCACAGGAAAGGTTAGGACTGTCTGTTGTTGAGGCAAGGGATCTGTTCTGGCTAGCGCATTGCGGTCTAGATGACTTACGCAAGAAGGCGGCATCAGGAGATAAAGAGATTCGCTTATTTGTGCGCAGAAACGATATGGGTGTTGATGGGGGTTCTGGTGATTAAAAACAAAAGCGCAGTAATCTATCTGTTTGTAGTCTCGTTCCTTTTATTTGTTCTTATGTTGTCAGCTTTTCTACTCTCTGAAGAGATTGGTAACCAAGAAGAAGATGTCGGTCTTTACTTTATGGAGTTAAAATAATGAGCAACGATCTTGTTGAGTCAAAGAAGTCAGACTTCGTCTCTCTTTTAAGGGAGATGGCACTTGATGAAAGGGTTGATCCTGCGAAGATGCAGGCTATCCTTGATGTTCAAGAGAGGATGATGAAAAAGGAGGCCGAGCAGGCTTTCGACGCAGCCATGCTGGCTATAGATAAAGAACTACCTAGGCTCGTCAGAAACACGCCAGTTCAGTACGCAGTAGATAAAAACAAGCCTAATGGAGATAAATACACGGCCTTTAAATATATTAAATACGAAGAGGTTGATGAGGCTTTAAGGCCTCTGATGAAAAAAAACGATCTTCGTATGTCTTTCACTTCTGCCCCACGGACTGGGGATGGAGGAGGGGTTATGGTGACAGCGAAATTGACTCACGAGAAAGGCCACTCAATAGAGGCGCAGATGTCTGTGGCGCTTGATAGCAGTGGTGGAAAGTCAAACCTACAGGGTATGGGGTCTTCAATTGCCTATGCTCGCCGCATACTCACGTGCATGTTGTTCAACATTGTGACTGTAGGGGAAGACAATGATGGAGCTGCGCATTCTAAGCCGATTGAAATTGATCAGGCGGCTGAAATAGATAATAGGTTAAGAGCGATGCCTGATTACGACGCGTATAAAAATAAATTCCTTAAATACATGAAGGTTGATTCAGTTCGCGATATAAAATCAAATGAGTATTTGAAGGCGGTAAATGCACTTGAAGCCAAAGAGAGGGCAGTTTCTGCTCTAGGAATTAAGTCATGATTGAAATCGATGTAGTCCAAGGTACTGACGCATGGCACAAGGCGCGTGCTGGCATCCCAACCGCCTCCATGTTTGAGAAAATACTCACGCCGAAGGGGCTCGAGTATTCGGTGCAAGCCGCAAAATACGAGAACCGCCTCGCGGCCGAGCGTTTCACAGGAAACCCTCAAGACGATTTTGGCGGTTCGAAATGGATTGAGCGCGGGAAGGAGCTCGAGGCCGACGCCGTCGCCTTTTACGAGATGACGATGGGCCTCGAGGTGCGACACGCGGGCCTCATCCTCAACGACCTCCGGACGTTCGGCGGCTCGCCGGATGGCATCGTCGGCGAGGAGCGCGGCCTCGAGCTGAAATGTCCGGCGCCGGACACGCATGTCGGATACTTCGACGACCCGCTCTCGCTCTACAACGAGTATAAACACCAGGTCCAGGGGAACCTCTTTATTAGCGGGTTCAAGTTCTGGGATGTGATGAGCTTTCATCCCGAGATGCCGCCCGCGATATACACGGCGACCCCCGACGAAAAATACCATGAGGCCCTCGCGCTCGCCCTGGCGAAGCTCGAGGAGAATGTTCAACGCAAAGGCAGAAAATTAAAGGGAGAAGAATAATGGTAAAAACCTCCTGCATTAACTGGACCAAATGCGTTCAGGGCAACGGATACGGGCGCGTCCGATACAAAGGACGGACTGAATACGCACATCGCGCGGCCTTTGAAAAGCACATCGGCCCCATCCCGAAAGGGATGGACGTATGCCATACATGCGATAATCGCCGTTGTGTGAACCCGAGCCATCTTTTCATCGGGACGCGAAAGGACAACATGGCCGACGCCGTCAAGAAGGGTCGTCAGGCGCGCGGCTTTCGCCTCCCTCAAACGAAGCTCTCTGAGGCCGATGTCGCAGCTATCGTGCGACGAGCTGGAGAGGGTGAGCTGTACTGTGAAATCGCCAAAGACTACCCCGTCACGCATAAGCGCGTCGGTGCAATCGCAAGAGAAAAAGGAGTTAGAAGGAATGTCAGGAAGTCTTAATAAGGTTCAGCTTATCGGTAAGCTCGGCAAAGACCCCGAGGTCAGGAGCTTTCAAAACGGCGGCAAGGTTGCGAACCTCTCCATCGCGACATCTCAAGGCTGGAAGGACAAAGCGACGGGAGAAAAGAAAGAGGTTACGCAATGGCATAAAGTCACAATATTTGCAGATGGCTTAGTCGGAATTGCCGAAAGATTCCTAAAAAAAGGATCTACCGTTTATGTCGAGGGGCAACTTGAGACAAGAAAATACCAGGATAAAGATGGATTGGACAGATATGTTACAGAGGTCGTTCTTAGACCATACAGTTCGACATTGACTATTCTTGGTAATCACAGCGGAGGAGATGATCGTAAAGAGGGATCGCAAGCTATAGAGAAAAAACAAGAAAAACATGTCATAGATGACGAAATTCCATTTTAAATTTAAAGGTGAAAAATGAAATACAAGATAGAAAAAAACATTCCTATAAAAGGAACTAAACGGCCTTCAAAATATCCATTTGATAAGATGCAAGTCGGGGATAGCTTCCTTGTAGATAATGAAAAAGCTGGCAGTATAAGATCTTTGATTTATCGAGTTGGTGGAAAAAAGTTTAGAACAAGATCAGTAAAAGGCGGTATTAGAGTTTGGAGGGTTGGCTAATGGAGATTTTTTCAAACTTAAATAAAAATGAAATTAAAGTCCTTCATTTTATATTGAGGGAGCGCGAAGAATCATCTAAACCTCAAAATATAAAAATTATATCTAACTCACTAGGGGTAAATATAACGGATGTTTCAAAAACAATAGAAGGTCTAAAAAGAAAGGGGAAAATAAAAAATGAGTGGATCTTCAATGGGTAAAATAATAATAACTAAACTTCCATCTCAATGGCCACTTAAGGGATTTAGGAGGTTTGATATAGATGGCTATGTTTTACTATCTCACCCGGAAAGATCTATCGTTTTTAGCGAAGATGGCAAATCATGGCAAGAGTTAAACAATCAGTGCTTAAAGAAAGAGAGAGATCTTATGATTAAGGTAGAAAATAGAATATTTATAGGGGGTTTAAAGTGACAGAAGAAGTTTTAAGCGTTGAATGTAAGGACGAAGTATCATCAAGAGAAATGAATTCTTATCACGTTAATAGATTCTATGTTCAAGATATGGGGTATGGGATTAGAATCACATTCAGCGAACAAACAAACGCAAATGTTCACGCTTGCGCCAAGTCAAGTGTTTTTCTTGCAAGAGAAAACGCACTCGCACTTTGTGATTTAATCATCAGCTTGATAGGAACAAATAAACACTAGATTCAACAAGGGGAGAGACGATGGATAAAGTTGAATGGAGGGATGTAAAGGGTTACTGCGGTCTTTATGAGGTTTCTAATATTGGAGAAATAAAAAACAATCGTGGAAAATCTTTAACGCAATACCCACACGCTACAGGGGAAAGATACGTAATACTTAGGGATCAAGCTGGTAATGAGAAATCAAGAAGGGTTCATAAAGTGGTTGCTGAGGCATTCCTTCGTTACAATGAAGGAATAATACTTCATAGGGACAGGGATAGATCGAATAATAAAGTATCTAATTTAGAGATACATAACGAAGATGACGGACAAAAGAAGAATATAAAACTTGATAAAGTAAATTGCCTAAAGTGTGAAAAGAAATTTATGCCTGAACACAAATTGAATAAGATATGCAAGAGTTGTAAACTGACAGATACATGGCGAGGGTATGGTTATTTGTAATAATTTACTGAGAGTATAAATAATTCATATCTGCGGAGATTAACTTTAATGGAGTCGGAGATAAAATTGGCTAAAGAAGAAACTGAATATGAAGACAAGTTAAATCAAATCATAGATTGTGATCACTTGATCTGCGATGAAAAGGCGGTGGCTAGATTATTAATTCTTTTTGCAAGGGCGCAAATGAGGAAAGATCACACAAAGAAAGATGAGGATTTTGTTAACTTCCAGTACATTTACAACGATGTTAAAAAGGGGATGAAAAATGTCTAAAGATGTTCGATTGCTTGATTGTATAGAGGGTTTGTGCCTTTTCTGCGAGGATTTTGAGTTAAAGTTTAACAATCCTGATTACGACTTTTTAAAATTTCGTATGGGCGAAAACATGCTGGCAGAAGAAGTTCGTGAGCTTAATAAGGCGATTGAGGAGAAAAACGACATAGAGATAGTTGACGGGGCTTGCGATGTCGCGTTTATCGCTCTTGTCCAGGCCTACATTGTCTTTAGGAAATACGGTAGTGATCCAATAAACGCGACTGGTAAAGTTAGAGCGGCAATGATGGAGGTGTGTAAGTCAAACCTAAAGAAAAACCCTCCGGAAGAAGCTGGAAAGAAAATTACAAAACCAGATGGCTGGGCACCTCCAAGGATTGAAGATCTGTTTAGACATCTAGGTGGCGGCCTTCTTAGTAAGGAAGTTCTAGAAAGAGAAGCGAAGGAAAAAACAAATGGATAATGCCGTCGCTGTATTTGTTATATCATCAGCTATTATTTCTATAGGATTTTTTATATACAAAAAGACTATAAAGCTATGGAAGAATCACATTGATAGAGGGGGGTGGAAATGACTCCGCGAGACATCATCACGAAGAATGTTCATAGCTTAAAGGGTGTTAGGTTTCCTGATGCTAACAGGGCGATAGATAAAATATTTAAAGATCTCGCGGAACACGGTTATGTTGTTATAGAGCACGCCGATGTTCTTAAATCTATCTCTTCCAAGACCGATTTATAAAGTCTTGACAGGAGATAAGCTGAAGCCTGTATTTCTCACCTTCTCCTATTAGATCTAGGAATTTTTCTCCTGAAATGTAGCTAGATCCTTGATAGCTCTTTCCAGCAAGCTTTCCTGATTTGGCTTCACCATTACGTCTGCCGGTGGCATCGGTAACGACGATACAGGAATGCTCGTACATCCGCTTAGCAGATACGAGGCGAGCGCGAAGAGATTCAATTTTGTCTTGATACTCATGTGACACCTTTTCTGTTATTAATTTATCATCTGTGCATTTCTTATTAACGGCCTCGACCTGATAAGAGGCCTCTTTCTCAATCTTTGATCTTTCAAAAGACAAAGAAATAGTGTGAAGATATATAGCTATAATTGAAGTCAATAAAGTTGCGGCGAGAGCCTGCCAGTATTTTAAAAGAAATACGATCATGTTAGAAACAGTCTCCTTTCTTCTTTCCTTCTTCTTATAAGTCCATTGAGGACTACGCCTGCGGATTTGTTCCAAACTAAGAATTGATCTGAAGCGCCTGAGAAGTTAAATTCATTCAATTTCTTTAATAGCGTTGAGTTTTTAAATGCCTCTATTCCTATATTATAAACAAGGGATATAATTGCAGAAAATTGATTATCTGTGAGAGGGGCGATAATTAATGGATCAACATCACAACAGAACCTATAAATTCTTTCTTTCAATCTCCAGTCCGCCTCTTCCTGGGTTATCTCAAGGCCTTCGTGAACATTTTCCGTGTCCCCCCACCCAATCGTCCATGGGTCTGTAGGTATCGGCTTAAACGCTTTTAATCTGCACTTCTCATATGATTTTATTAAATCTAATCCTTTATTATTAATATTTCTTACCATGACTAGTGCCTGAAGTATCTTAAATTGTTTGCGCTGGTCGTTTTTGAAAGTATTGTTTTTGAGATGGCCTTCGAACCCTTACGTCGTACTGTATTTCTTGTCTCTTCTGCTTGACGTTTAAATATATCCATTGCGATTGCGATTGGGTTCATGTTTTTAATGATCTCGATTAAGCGCATCTTCGATAGCTCCTTTTAGTTCTGCGTTTGATTTTATCCCCTCTCGGATGAGGGAAAGAAGTTGCTGAAGTAGGTAAAAACTAACGCATATTGAAAATAATGTCACGATCAACATTATAGTGAAGCCAACGCCAACTCCGGACAATTGATCCACCACCCTAGCGCCTGAATTTGCCAACGCGCCGTTAGCATTTAAAACGCTTCCTTGTATTACTTCCGTTCCTTCCATTGTCACCCTCAATTTAAACTAATTTCAAAATTAAAACCTCTGTATAAACCTCAACAAGGCCAGTGAACGAAGCCTGGCCATAACCATTCGTTGTGCTAGTTGAGCATCTTTGTTGTATTTCAAAAACCTTTGACCCAGCAATTGTGAAAACTCCAACAATTATTGAGTCACTTGATGTCGCGTCTGCACCAGCCGCAGATGCTGACGCTCCGACAATAACATCCGAACCGTCAGTTATATTTCTCAATTTGGCCCTGTGAACTCCACAACTAATACCGGGAGGGCGCGCATAAATAAGATAAGTTCCAGCAGGAAGTGTTATTTGATTGCTCGCGAGGGATGCACCGGATATTTGGTTTAATTTAACAGTGTTTATATCCCTCGTTATAAAAGATCCAGCGGTTGAATTCTGTCCTCCTGTCCCAGATGACTTTTCATCCCTAACGTTTAATATTTGTAACTGAGATTGAGCGCTGATTATCGCAGACAGTGGTATTGATGCAGTTGGGATGTTTACATCATTTATAGATATAGGATCTCCAAGGCTTGGCATGCCAACAGAAATCTGAAGGGTTTCGTTTGATAAAGATCCGCTATCCCATGCAACAGTTATAGTCGTGTCTGTTGAGAAGCTGCTGACTGTTATTGTCCCATATATTGTCCCCGTTGATGACCCTACCGCGCGAACTCTTTTTCCGACAACAAAGTTAGATGTTACATTTGTACCAGAGATCCGAAACTGGGTTGAAGTAACAAAGGTGTGAGTAAAACCCCAATCGATCCACATAAAATCTTCATACCAAGACCTTACATCAGCCATACCTTGACGGGCGCTGTTGTTAACTGAGGATGGTGCCATACCCTCAGGCCAGCCATTCGGTGGTGTAGCGTTGTTGTTTCCTGCGGTTGTTGACCAATTTCTGATTCCACTAACCATTATTCATCACTCCTTGGCCTGACTGTTATGTGGTATCCCCTCTTAATATCTTCATCATCTGGGGATATAAAACTGTTTGTAATGCCCGTAATAGGATCTATAGATGAAGATCCAACAACGGATCCGTAATAGACTTTATTTGCGTCGATGTTTTTTATCGGTTGAACAATGAAGTCGCCAAGTCCGGACTCTGCCTTTCCTATAAGTTCGGCTGCGGCTTGTTTCTCAAGTCCTGTTCTAATCATTCCACTCAACCCAGCTGAAGTACCACCGCTCATCTTTGAAATGATTGGATTTTCTAAAACCTTTGCAAGGCCGGTGATAGCAAGAGAGGAATATGTTCCAGATCCTGATCTATTAATCGCACCGATTTGCTTTCCGGCGATCTTCCCAAGGTCTTGATCAAACTGCTTCCAATATTTCTGCTCTGTTTCATCGAAAAGAGCCTCAAATAATTCTCTATGAGTGCGAAGATTGTTAAGGCTTTTCTGCACAGCGCCTGCCATATCAAATACAGATCTTGTCTCAGGAGTTGGTCCTAAACCATCCTTCAGGACTTTGGCTAATATGCCAGTTCTCATAGCCTCTCTTGCCTCATGACCCCGATCACCTGAAAGCCTGAGTATTTTCTCAACCAACCTTCCGTCTTCACCTCTCCCGGTGATCTTTCCAGTTCCTATAACAAGATTTACTAGGTTTTCACCTGACATTCCTCGATTATCTAATATTTCCTGAATTCCTTTATCACTTTCATAGAAATCAAATTTCTGTTTCGCTAAAGACCTTGCTGATTTAAAAGCATCTATGGCTTTTGAATCTCCATTTATTATGGCGTCGTCTGCGAGATTTGAGAGATAATTATCATATTGGAATCCTAATGATTTCAATTTCCTAAGGGTGTCTTTCTGATCAATCGACGTATTATTTATTGTGGCATTGAGCCTTTTCTTCCAAAGTTCTAAATCCTTAAGGTTTGCGGGGGTAATTTCAATTTCAGTTTTTGTCTCTGGTCCGTAAACACCAACCGTTTTTATCTCTTTTGACTTACTAGCCACCAACTCTCTTAAATCTGAAATGTGCTCGTCTAACTTTGGGAGGTCTCCAGGACGATAGCCGTCGCTTGCAAGAAATGTGTCCATACCGTCGATCAGATCGTTTCTTATGGATCTTCCGGATATTTCTAAAGGACCTTCAGAAACCGCTGCGTCATAAGCTGATTTAACCCTTTTTCCTAGAGCGTCATACTCACTTTGAACAATATTGGCTGCTTGCCCCACATCCCCCTGTGTCCTGTAGTTAAGAGACGTTTGATCGCTCAATTGATTCGGTCCTAGCGCATTTACAAACGGTTTTAGGATCTCTTGTTTTTGCTTCTGTCGTGCAAGGTTAATTGCACTATTTTGCGGAGTTGTTGTCGCCGCCACCTGTTCAGCTCTTTGCTGTATAACGTCCCCTGTTTTATCTCCAGCCGTTAGTGGTAATACATTGCCTTTTTCAAGCCGAGATAAGTCTTCATTGTCTAAAATTCCCATCACTCCCATAGGGGTTATTTCTTGTCATGGCCACGAATGGGGAGAGACTGAACCTGGTAGAAATTCAGATGCTTCGTCTATTCCATCATCTAGGATTCCGATCCCTTTTATTTTATCTAGAGCGCCCCTCGCCCTTTCAGATAAATATCTAGAAGATTTTTTACCAAGCATATATCCAGCAGGACCAAGAACGGCACCAGCAACCGCAGGAACAGCCGTATCAAGTGCCACACCTCCCAAAGTATCCGAATCCGAAGTCCCCGCACCGTATAGGCCAGCTTGAGCCGCGCCGATGAGAGAAGATGCTTTGATTGGATTATTTTTAATAAATTCAGTAGCTGCATTTACAAACTTTCCTGGTAAAACAGATGATGCTATATCAGCGGCTGCTACACCACCTGTCAGAGCGCCTATTAATTCTCCTGCTCCAGAGACGTATGGTCTCTTTTCAGATTGTGATTTTAGAGTTCTTTTCGTTGCATCAGACGCGTCAACAATTTGCTCAGTAAGTTTAGGGTCTGTTACCTCTCCGTTCCAAAAACCTATAGGGTCAGACATTAATGCGGAGGTCGCAATCCCTATAGGATCTGTGATATTTTCACCAAATCCAGATGTCGTCCCTTGATTAAATTTGTCTAGCGCTGTCCTGATAAATCCCGTGTCAGAATCCATTTCTGGTGTTTCAGAAGACGCAGCATAAATAGGACGTTTGGACTCATTGATGTAATTCGAATAATCGTCATATGTCACCCCTTCTTCTGAAAGATATTGATCAATGTCAGCCTCTGGAGCGCCTTGATGAACAAGTCTTCCAACATTTCTATGAATTTTAGCGAGGTCTGCCATTTTTACTCCAAGCCTTTGTATTTCGATCGAATAGAACCACTTACTGGTTTGTCTTTTACGGTCGATCCTTTTTTAATGTATCCTCTTGCAGACAAGCTATTGTTGAAATCATTATCAATCGCCGCCCTAGCGTTATCTAAGACCTTCTTCGAAAGTTTAAATCCTCCTTTTTCTTTTGTAATAGCGGCCTTTGTCGAAGATATCGGGTTACTGATATCTATACCTCTATTTACTGGATCTCCGAAGATATCTCCGACTAATTTCTCTGTTCCTGCATCCCAAGTACCCAGTGACTTCATCGTCTTGTACTCTGCGGCTAAATTTCCAGTGTTCTGCTCTAACAGTATAGCGTTCTCACTTCCAGCAACAGGACTGGGGTCTTTTTCAAGCAATTTCTCTCTTTCGTCCAAGAGTCTTGTGATATTAGAGTGCGCCGTCGATATATCTTTTATCGCTTTTGCATCCTGATCTGTTGGCCTTGCGCCTTCAGCTATATCAAAACCCTCAACTCTAGATAACTCTGGAGATCCTATGGTCACTCCTCCAGTTGAACCGAATTGCCCCACTGTAGATGGTTGATAACCACCAATCGCAGGCAATCTATAAGCACTCATATCTGGGGTTATTTTAACTGGAGATCCATCTGGACCCAATGTCATTTTTTCTTGTTTTGCAAGATTGTATGCAGCTAGATACTGAGGTGAAGAAGTATCCCCCTGTAAGAGAATGTTCTGTATTTGCGCCTCAAGACCAGTCCCTTGGAATACAGGAGAAGTTGGACGCGGAACGTTCTTTAGAACAGGCTCTCCCGTGTCAGCGTAGTATTGAACTCCACCCTGCTCCACAATCTTCCTATCTCTTGGTTTAAATCTTTCTGCAAGCAATCTAGATGCTGAATCTGGGTCGATTTCAAACAGGTTCGCAAGTGCGGGATCTTTTTTCTTGAGGGCCTCTATAGCGTCCATCTTCCTTAGTGCCGCCGCCTCTGTCATTTGCCTCTCTTTTATTCGCCCAAGGATATCATACTCCGCAAGCCTATCTGCTCGTTGCTGCCTGGACTTCTGTCTATACTCTTCAAGAGTATCGTTGTATCCCTTTAATCCAGCGGCTATAGCCCCAGAAACGCTAGACCCACGCTCATTTGCGTTGAGGGTCGCTAGGCCAAAGTTCAGAAGTTTATCAGATAGAGTCGGCTCCTGAACCAGAGTTGGCAATTGAAGGCCACTTATAGGTTGATTAAGCGCTATAGCCTGTTGCTGTTGAGTGACAGGGTCATTGGTTTGTGAGTATCCGACCGGGTCTAGGCTCATAGGGTCAAATGGGTTAGGCATTTTTTCTTCCTTTAATAACCAGGGCCATAATATCCACGATCTGCCTGGAATGCATTACCAATAGTATTCAAAACTCCCCTACCAGTATTCAAGACCCCATTGTTATTACTTAATAAGTTGGATAAAGCTCCTCCGACCCTGCTGATGCCCCCATACGCCATGCCTCCGGGAACAAACATTGATCCAAGAGTCGCGGCATTCCCTATGATCTCAGAAAGTGCGTTTCCACTCTGTTTGGTTGTTTGTGAATTTGTTCCGAATTTAGAGGCAGGGTTGGAATAAACACTATTCAAGAAATTGTCTAGATTGGCATATGGGGCGTTTTGCTCGTAATCAAATCTAGCTTTTGCGTCATTTATCTCATTCTGTTTTTGGCTTTGAAGAATATCACCGGCTGTCCCAATTCGGCTTGCATTAATAAAATCTTGATCAGCAAGGCCAGGGGCCAACTGCGCCGCATCGAACTTATAACCTAGATCTTTGTTGTATTGATCGAAAAGGTAAGGGAGTGTTGCCTCGGATATCGCGCGCCCCGCTGCCTCTGCGTGCGCCCCGCTCCCATAGCGTCCAGATTGATTGAAATTTGAGGCTGCCTGCGCGTTAGCTCTCTTACCGTAAACATCTAGGATTTGATCTAAATATGGATTTGATCCACTGTCAGCGCTTAAGACGTCAGACAGAAAGCCCTGAGCCCCCCTAACAGCCGGATCTCCTGCTCTTGCCAATTCTACAGTCCTATTAAGTGATTCAAGTTGAAGAGGATCAAGATCAGCGTACGTCTGCCCTTGGAACATCTGAGGTCCGCCAGAGTTATAAAGCCTTCTAGCCTCATCAAGACCGAACTGCAACTGCTTGTCCAAATAAGCAGGCGGCGCACTTGTTGTTGTCTGAGTCTGTGTTTTCGATCCCTTTTTGGACATCTATAATTCCTTCCTTAGTTGAATATAAGCGTTCCGGAAGCCTCTCTTCGAGTATAGGCGCTCCCATCCCTTTCGGCCAATAATATCTATGTATTTACACCCGTGTAACTTAAACCATTCTCCTACACCATCAGGGAAATGATCCCAAGAATCATGCTCTGAGCCGCCAGCAAGTGTTATTTCTCCGACCTTTAAACCTGATTGCGTTGTGTAAATCATAGTTACAATCGCGGCAATGTAGTCATTGTCTCGTTTTACAACCCAAAGTTGTCTGTCATTATTCTTAATATCTTTGATAATGTCCGTTAATTCGGTCTCGCCATCAGTGTTGCTAAGAGCTAAAGATATGAATTTACATGCTACATCAACATAGTGATTAATATCTTCGCTTAGGACTGGATTAATAATAGCTTTATCCAATAATGACATACCTAAAATCCTTGTCTGTCTGCGCATTATTAGCGTGCGTTATTGTGAATTGGCCAGAAATCATATCAACTTCCTTAATGTGCGTCGTCGCGATTGCAGATGCCGCGTTTGCGGTCAGTGGCGTAAGAGATATGAAACTATTCGGAGTACATAAAGGATTACTGACAACAGTTGACGCAGAGCTAGCTGTGAGTTTAACTTGCCCGGTACAGTTTAGTTTCCCATCTGAAAGGATGTTTATGACGTTCATCAAAGCCCTAAGGGTTTGAAGGTCTAGATTGAAATTTTTGGGGGCTTTTGGGAAATTATTATTTACTGCCATTACGCCGCTCCCGCAATTTCAGCACGATAAGAAACAGAATGAGCAGTAACCCAATCATCACTTATCTCAACCTCGCATCTTACGAAAGCGACATCCATCATAAAGTCTAATTCGCCATTATATATGTTCATGTCAACGAAATCTGTCCACCATATGTCCGAGCTTAGGAATGGCCTGCAACCTATTCTACCCCTGATTGATCCACCCTCTATATTTGGTATAACGCTATGAATGGTGCTTCTTCCAGATCCATTAGGCCTTATCTCTTCAGTCTGAATTATAGCTGTCTTGGTGGCTCCATTGAAAACGCCAAGTTTATGGTTTGAAGAGAAAGCACCAAGTGATGTTTTTCCGCCAGCCCATGCCCTGCTATCAAGGGAAAAAGGCAGCGCATCAAGATCCGTAGATATCGCGTCTAGCCCTTCTAGGGTGTATCCGACAGAAATAAAGGATAAAATAAACTCAGTCTCTTCAGATATTAAAGAAAATTTTCTATCTACCCAATTAAAGCAGATCAAAAGGTTCGGTGTTCCATCATTTGCTGTGTCATCTGGGAACGCCCAAATAACTAATTTCCTCAAAGGATCGACGCAAACATTTAGATTGAAGTCATATGTCTCATCAAAATCTGAGTAGAATTCCTTATCCGTTTTCTTGTCCCCTATAGGTATTAAATCCCCACCTCTAAGCTCATAAAAACCATCTTCTCCTATAAAGAAAATAGATTCTCCGTTATAGACGCACGATCTAGGAAGTAATGACCCTCTTTTATCATTAACAATCGTTATCGAGAATATTTTATCTCCACCGATATAGTCCATCCGCCATATCGATTTGTCCTGAATAATGACCCCGTACTCTCCATATGGAGAGACAAAAGTGTTTTGGAATCCTCCACCGTATATATCCTGGAAGTCAGACTGAGTTGTGCTAGCGAAACTTCCCCACGTTCCTTTCGGATCTCCGATAGGAGACCATCGAACTCTATAAGGAATAGCCCCATCTCCATCAACGGTGTCAACACATACAAGGAAATTCTTCACAACCGCTATAATTCTTGCACGTGGAGCGGTTGACGACATCTGTGAGAACACAGTATCAACAGAGGTATCAAAACACTGGATGTCATCAACATAATTTGTTGCAATGACTAAAGTTCCGAAAGAAACAAACTGCCAGAAATTGTCCTCGCCTAATGAATAAGCGCCTCCTGATGTTCTGCTTACGTCATCCCATGATGTTCCGTTGAGTTTATAAAGACCCGTTGCAGTTCCAGCGAATTCGGAAACAGTTCCATCTGCTCCTATATAAGAGAATCCGCCTTTGCACTTTGACGGAAGCGCGTCTGTAGCCTCTGATAGTGAAGAGAATGGTTTGTACTTTTGTCCATATGGAATGCAGTTATAAGCAACAAGAGCACCTGATGTTTCGTATTGCCCCATATCAGGCAACCATTCACCGAAAGGTACTGGGTTTGATGCTTGTACCGTCATGCAAGTCTATTCCTTATGTGACCGACAGTATCATGAGTCATTCTCGAGGAAATATCCGCATCTTTAATTCTGTTTATTGCAGCCGTGTAATTATTTTCAGCTACAGAAAGGTTCTTTTCATCCCTTGTGTTGATGTATGCATGACGAATTGCGCCGTATAGGTAAACATCCGGATATCTCGTCAAGATGACATTCGTTGTATTCAAGTCAGAGAGGGCGGTTATCTCTTTATAATAATCCAAGTTAATATCATAAATAGCGTTAGGAGTGGGTCCGAGATAAATTTTTGTACCATAGATTGTCGCCTCACATGGTCTTTCAGATCTAGTTGAATATTTAATCTTAAGGTCTTTAATCGTTGGAAGTGTTTTGATATCAAAAGGGGATGATAAGTGATAGATTGATCCAACTTTCCTAAAGTCAGAAGGAAGGTTAACAAAATCTTGAGTTGCTACAGTGGATAGGGTGGTAGACTCTTCAAGCTCTCTAACTCTAAGCTCTCGATTAAGCTCAGACTCACATAAAGATATATAATTTTGAACTTGGTCTGACGTGACAACTCTGTCAGTGGTCATTCTAAGTATCCACCTATAAACCGCCGTTTGAAGTTGCGCGTAAGTTGAGATGCTCATTATATACCCTCTGTCTTCTTAATAAACTCTTTTAATATCTCAACACCGCCACATAAATGACAATCAGTTACCCCGGCTTCGTAACTATATCCAGCTTTTGTTTCACCAGTCTTTTTAACAAGAAACCAGCCTACGCAAGCCGTGTCATCGCTTATGAAGCCGATGGCCTTTTTCAGGGACTTCTCCAAATACCCAACTTCTCTCGACGATATTAAATGAACTGGCATTAAACCTCACCAAGCCCAGTTCTAAGGAATTTGTTGTCTGGATCGTTTAATTTTTTGACAATGATGTCTGACATTTTTTTACTATATATATCCTTCTTTCTTAAGCCTGCTTCCTTTGCCCACATCTCCAAAACAATCAGCGGTATTCTTGCGACATGCTTCATATCTCCGCTCGATGTGAATCCATTATTGAAAGATGAATCATTCTGGTCGTCTTTATTCTTATCCAAGATAGAAGAGATATCTTGAGACCGTAAGACATTGAATGCAGTCTCTGAGATAAGCTCAAATTTTGTGATCATCCCATCTTTAGTTACGTCTTTTATAATTTCTGACATTGAATTATCTCCCCTTATTCACCTTATATTAACACTTCTTGACTAGATGATATAGTCGATGGCGTAGATGCGTTCCCCGTTGCGGATAACGTCACTTTTCTGTACTTGTTAGCTGGCACCAATCCATAGACAGAGAGAGTGTTTGTTTGCGAAGCTCCGGAAACTAGTCCTGACGTGGCTGATTTCATCTTCTTCAACGTGACTAGATTTATTGACATTCCTGAATCGTCTGCATATTGAAGAGTCGCAGTTACAGAAGACCCTCCGAGAAGAGAGAACGGAACAACAGCATCAAACTCATAAGAGCAGTAAGCGGCTCTTGTCGTTGATAATTTATTAGCTGTGGTTGCGTTTGAGAAGGGTATATCGGACGCGAATATATTTGATAAAGGCGCTGATAAACCATCAAGTTTTGTTTTATCAGCAGATGAGAAGACCTTATTACTAGATCCATCAGTGAAGCTATCCATAGTCGTTGGGAACATACTGAGAGATAAATCTCCCCTAAGGTACTGCGCTGCAGTACCCTGAGTGATATTGACCTGCTTGCTGTTCAATGCGGACTGTAGGCCTGCGATATCTGCGATAATGTGAGGATGGATCTTAGGCGCGACGTGAGGGAAGTAATCACTATTAACCCCCTTAAGCGTTCCAACAACAGCTATAGGAAGTGATGGATCCATATTCGGATTCATGTATGCATTGTATTGATCAACTAACCACTGAGGCCCAGGACCGCTCATGATTACTGGTAATGTGCTCTCCAAGTCTGGATATTGAGCGCTCGGCACATCGAAGGCCCCTGAATAGAAAGGACCGCTATTATAAAACGTCTCTGTATCTTTGAAGTATGGATACAATTGAGAAGTTGCGGTCACTATTCCAGTGACGTTATCAAGATAAAAATAATATCTAAGAGAGTAGTCCATAGCTATTGTTGTCATATGTAGTCCCTTTCTATTTGAATTAAGATTCAACCCAATTAGCGGGCGGAAGGTTGTTAAATACTAACAAGGCCTTATCATCATCTCTTTCGGGCCTTGAAACTGTTATACCTTCAACGGCATATATAACATGCCCTGTGATCGGCATAATCACCATTTCAACCTCTCGTCCAAATCTATCTTTCATTTTAAACTCCTTTTATAAGTCCGAAGTGCCGGTTCCAGGGATTCCTCCAGCACCGCCATTAACACCAGATCCAAGCCCACCTAGATTACTAGCCCCCCCCACTCCTCTTGTTGCAGTCCCATCAGTTTTCAACAAAACGAATGTTCCGCCTTGCCCGCTCTCCCCGCCAGTTCCGCCAATTCCAGTTCCAACTCCATTACCCCCGATACCTCCTGCACCACCTTTATAACTAACAGCCCCCACTGCTACCGATCCTATAAGCTCACTGCATATTATTAGGATATATCCGCCCCCCGCACCGCCACCGCCTCCACCGCCTCCAACATTAGTTCCGGTCGCGTTACCGCCATTACCACCTGGCGCACCATCACTAAAAATCGCCCCAGCCGCCGTTCCTGGCCCCCTTAATATTGTTTTTGCGTATATTACTAATATTGTATTAGAGGAGGCTCCTCCGCCACCAGCGCCTGACATTCCTGATCCGTCACTAGCGCCGCTGCCACCACTACTTCCAGCGGGTCCTCCAGTAATAAGAACTGCACCCCTAAAGAAATTTGTCTCATACCTACATATAGATACACCTGCGGTAGCAGAACCCCTTGCCCTCCCTACTCCCCCTGCATTTCCTCCTGCATTTCCTCCTGCGCCGCTACTACCACCTAGTCCTATCTGATTAAAATAAACGTTGGTGGACGTTCCTTGAGTCCCAGCATTACCTGCAACGTTTGTGTTGACACCCGCTCCTCCGGCAGTACCTGATCTCCCAGGTCCAAACATGATAGAGTTAAATACAGTGCCAGCCGCTCCCGCCGTTCCTCCAGAGGCATTACCCCCTGCTTGTGTTGGGGTAGTGTTTGTAATTGCTTTATTCGGAGCCGATGTTAGGTCAAGAACATTCTTAACGAATGGAGGATATAGATTTACTTGTAAAGACCCGCCTGTTGTTATAGTCAGATTGTTATAATAAATCACATCAGATGGCGAAACGGATGTTGATATAGTCACATCTCCGGCACTGCCATCTCCAAACAGGAAAGAGTTATTCACCAAGGAAGATGAAGATCCGCTACCAGATCCAGATGTCGCTACCGCTCTTAAAACCATCTATCAACCTCACCATATCAAAGAAGGATCTGTGGGCTCTGGGCGTATATAGAATCCCCCAGATTTAAAAGTCCCAGTGCCAGATTTCGTATCATCAATTATTAATTCTATCCTAGCGCGGAATCGGTCACAGCCAGATGGGATTTGGAATGGAGGGCTTTCAATGACACCATTGAATGCGGAATTAGGAACGCTAATCGCTGAGTATTGCGCCAATCCAGTTGACTTGCCTAATGTCCCTCCAGCGTTTCTTAAGTCAACGCTCAATGCTATATTTTGGAACCCGGAAAACATCACATCAGAACCGAAAGAGGACACGTCTACAGAACACCCGACTCTCACCCATGTTCCAGTAGAGAGAGTGTGAGTGGTATCCGCTGGTCCAGACCGAACAAAAAACAAAGATGTTCCTGATCCGGATGGAGTGAATACAACAGTTTGGAAGTTTCCAAGTCCAGATGTTCTCGCCTCTATATTAGCTACGGCGGTGCCAGTCCCTGTTGATCTCTCAACAACCATGTTTCTACCGACTGAAGTGGCGGCAGATCCAGTCCCAGCGGTCACGCCTGTCCCAACGCTACCATTTGTTGTCCCGATCGCGGCGTTAATAGAAACAAGAGGGTTGGGCCAAATATTACCAAAAGGATTGTTCGTAGAATCGAATAAATCTCCCATTCCGGAGATGTCAGTTGCCTGTTTAGAGATATTTTGCGTCAAAATCTCATTGAGAAGCTTTCCGATCTGAAAAGCAGACCA
>JACCDR012301354.1_pt1 | contig 18247 bp, 15 predicted proteins | sample 7446431 | NCBI WGS metagenome assembly JACCDR01 (sample SAMN15323443, study PRJNA562643) | freshwater metagenome | isolation source: river surface water | place: USA:Blue River Watershed | collected 2017-08-17
CAACACCGCTGTCGACTGGGCGCCAAGCGCCGGTTGCGAACGCGACATCGACCTGCTGTTCTCAGGCCGCCTGGTGCCAGTGAAAAACGCCGCCTTTGCACTCCAAGTGGCCCAGGGGGCGGCCCGGCAGTTGCAGCGGCCGCTGCGCTTGGCACTGCTGGGCAGCGGCCCACAAGAGGCCGAGCTGCGCGCACAAGCCGCCGCACTGGCGCCGCACGTCGATGTGGTGTTTGCTGGCCAGGTGACACAGGCCGCATTGCCCGGCTGGTTTCAACGCGCCAAGCTGTTTGTGTTCCCCACCCGCTGGGACCCCTGGGGCGTGGTGGCCAACGAAGCCTGCCTGGCCGGTGTGCCGGTGCTGGTGTCGCCACACGCCGGTGTTTCGGGCGAGCTCGTTCAAGAGGGCGTCAACGGCCGGGTGCTGCCGCTGGAATGGGCCACATGGGTCGGCGCCGTGAGCGAACTGCTGGCCACCCCGGCGCTGCTGCAGCGCCTGTCGCAGGCTGCCCAGCACAGCGTCAAGCCCTACAGCTTTGACAATGCGGCCGCAGGCATCGTCGACGCTGCGCGGCACGCCCTAGCGGGCCACCCCCCGCCGCTGCGCATGAGCCGATTCATGGACGACACCACACCGCACGGGCGGGCCCCCGCCAGCGTGTCAAGCACCCGCACCACGCGCCGGGTGCTGCCGGTGCTGGGTGTGCCCATCGATGTCATCAACTACCCGGCTGCGGTGCAACAGATCGGTGCCTGGGCGCGCGGCCGGCAAAGCCGCGTGGTGTGCATCTGCAACGCCCATTCGGTGGTCACCGCCAACCGGGAAGCCGCCTTCATGCAGGTGCTGGAACAGGCCGACATGGCCACCGCAGACGGTGCACCGGTGGCCTGGATGTTGCGCCGCCTGGGCGCCCCGGGCCAGAACCGCGTCAGCGGCCCCGACCTGATGCTGGACTGCTGCGCCGACGCGGCCCGCAGCGGCGTGGCCATCTTTCTGTACGGCGGCACCGCAGGCACGCTGGCGCTGCTGCAATCTGCGCTGGTGCAACGCTGGCCGGCGCTGCGCATCGCCGGGGCGCTGTCACCGCCCTTTCGCCCACTCAGCGATGCGGAAGACGCTGCCATCGTCAAGACCATCAATGACAGCGGTGCCGGCATCGTCTGGGTGGGCCTGGGCTGCCCGAAGCAGGAACGCTGGATGGCCGAGCACCGGGGCCACATCCACGCCGTGATGGTGGGCGTGGGCGCGGCCTTCGACTTCCACGCCGGCACCACACGCCGGGCACCACGCTGGATGCGTGACAACGGCCTGGAATGGCTGCACCGTCTGGCCAGCGAGCCGCGCCGCCTGGCCCGGCGCTACTTCAGCACCAACCTGGCCTTCGTCATCGGTGCCGCGCGGCAACTGCTGCGGCGCGGGCCAGGGGGTGACAGCACGCAAGCCGGGCCCTGAAAGGCCCCGTATTCAGGCACGCGCCGGCACCAGCACCGCGTCGGCCTGCAGCAGTTGCCCGTTGCGGCGCACCGGGTTGTAAAAGTCCAGCAGTTCATAGCCCAGCGCGTCAAAGAAGGCCAGGTACTCGTGCAGCTTGTGCTGGCCCTGGTAGGTGGGGCAGATGATCAATTCGGTGTAAACCAACCTCACGCGCCGCGCCGCCAGCATGCCGCGTGCGCCTTGCAGCACACCCCATTCGGCGCCCTGCACGTCGATCTTCAGAATGTCGATTTGCGCCACTTCGGCCTGGGCGCAGTAGCGGTCCACCGAGGTCGTCTGCACCGGCATCTGGCCCGTGGTCTCCAAAATGCCGCCGCCCCAGAACTCGGCGCTGCGCGCGTCGGTGGGCAGCAGTGAATTGGTGGCCGAAGCGGTGTTGGCATGCAACAGGGCCGTGGCCTCGTGCTCGGCCACCGCCTTGCCCACGCAGAAGGTACGTGGTGCCTGGCCCAGCTTGCGCTGCAGGGCCTCAAACGCCTGCGGAAAGGGCTCAAAGCAGTGAATCCAGGCCTGCGGGAACAGTTCGCGGTACAGCACCGCCACGCCACCGTCGGCAGCGCCGATGTCGAAGATCACCGGCTCGGCGGCTGTGGTCAGACGCTTTTGCATGTTGAACGCGTCGGTGGTCTTGACGATCTGCAGACCAAAACGGTCCAGCGTCGATTGCACGGTGTGCTTGAGAAGTGAGGCACTCATGGTCTGGTTCCTGATCGGGTGGCGACTGCCCTGTGATGGCGCCGCAAGGCCACCGATCATGACGCATGACCACACCAGCGCCGGCACCTGGGCTCAGAAACAGGTGCAACCAGCGACACGCACCATCGCCACCGACGGGAGCGCGCCGCACATCTGCGGCGTGCTTCCTGGCGTGGGCCCTGATGGGGCCAGGATGGGCCAGGATGGGCCGTTGTGGGCCGAGTGCAAAATGCCCTCGTGCAGCCCGTCCTGACGCCTCATCATGTACCCCCCAAGCATCGGGCGCTGTCTGCCAGCCTTCAGCAGCCCCAGGCAGCACACGCAGCCGGCCAGGCGTGCCGGCTTGCTGCGCACCCAAGCGCCGTTCACAGCCCGCCGCAACGACTTACCCACAACCGTCAACCGTCAACCATCAACTTGCCAACATGCTTTCAGCGTCTGCACCGCCATTAAGGAGTTGTCGCATTTGCGGCGCGCAAGGCCACCACCCGACCGTTGTAGCCACCGAAAAAATGGTCGGTATCGGCAGCAAGCACCCCTACTTCACCTGTCGGGAATGTGGATGCCTGCAGATTGAGAGCATGCCGGAGTCGATGGCCGAGTACTACCAATCGGGCTACTACTCCTTCAGCCCGCCCCAGGACCAAGGGCTGCGGCGCTACGCGGTAGGGCTGCGCAACCGCTATGCCGTGTTGCGCAAGGGCCTGGTGGGGCGGCTTTTGTTTCGTGCCCTGCCCACCCCGATGTTCGACTTCCTGGGTGCAGCGCGGCACGAGCTGAACATCCATTCAAAAATACTCGATGTCGGCTGCGGCGCTGGTGCGCTGCTGCAAGCGTTTCGGCGGGCAGGGTTTGGGGGCGCCCAGGGCGTGGACCCGTTTGTCGAACGCCACATCGACATGGATGGTTCGCGCCTGGTGACCCGCGGTACCTTGGACCAGATGCCGGGCGGCTTTGACCTCATCATGTTCCACCATTCACTGGAGCACATGCCCGACCAGGCCGCCACCCTGCGGCTGGCGCATGACAAACTGCGCGCCCGGGGTTGGTGTGTGGTGCGTGTGCCGCTGTCGTCGTCGCTGGCCTGGGAACGTTACGGCACCGACTGGGTGCAACTCGACGCACCCCGGCACTTTTATCTGCACACACCGCAAAGCATGCGGCTGGTTGCGACACACGCCGGTTTTTCTTGTCTGAGTGTTGACTTTGATTCCACCGCCTTTCAGTTCTGGGGCAGCGAGCAGTATCGAAGAGGCATTGCGCTGGTTGACGAACGTTCTTACGCCGTCAACCCTGCCGCGTCAGCTTTCACGGCGGCAGACATACAAACATTCGAACAAGAATCGCAAGCGCTGAACCACTCTGGCCAAGGCGACCAGGCGATCTTCCTGTTTCGAAAACGATAAACAAACAACACCCCCACCCGGCCCGCCCATGCGCACGCACTGCCGCCTGACCTGCACTTGCAGCGGCACGCTACGATTCATGGGCAGCGACCCTGCATGGGCACATGCATACAAGGAGCGACCCGATGTCCCGCTGCCCGGCCTGTGCGCAAACCGGCCCCCACCCCGCTGTTCACGTTTTCACAGCGCAACAAGCGGCCCAGCACTTTGTTCTGGCCCAGGAGTATCCACAGCAGCACGCCGAGCTGCGTGCGCACATCACAACGCTCTGGGGCTCCGACAGCTGCGAGGTGCACGAGTGCCCGGCCTGCGGCCTGCGCTATGCCTGGCCTTTTGTGGCTGGCGACGGGCGCTTTTACAACCTGGCGTATCCCTATTCCGAGTACCCCGAGCAGCGATGGGAGTTTGACCAGACCGCAAAAAGCCTGGCCCAGCACCCGCCACCACGCGGCCGGGTGCTGGAGATCGGCTCGGGCTTTGGCTACTTCCTGCGCCAGATCTCGCCGTCCATCGTGCCCCCCAGCAGCGTACTGGCGGTTGAGTACAACGACGTCGCACGCAGCAAGCTGCAGCAGGCGGGTTACACGGCTTTGGGCGTCGACATCCGAAACGCCGCCTTCGATGGCTACTGCGGGCAGGTCTCTGACGTTTTTATGTTCCAGGTGCTGGAACACATGGACGACCTGGACGGCGTGGTGCAGCGCCTGAACGAACTGCTGCAGCCCGGCGGCCGCATCTACCTGGCCGTGCCCAACGGCCAGCGCATCGAGTTCAACGAAACCCACGGTTCGCTGTATGACATGCCGCCCAACCACATCAGCCGCTGGAGCGAAAACGCGCTGAAGGCCTTTGCTGCGCGCAGCGGGTGGGCGATGCAGGAATTCCGGGTCGAGCCACTGCGCATGCGCGACTTGGTGCGGGGTGACCTGGTGTTCGCGCACATGCAACGGGCGCAGCGCAGCGGCTCGCTGGCCAACCGCATCAGGGCACGGCCGCGCAGCAACGCCCGTGTGGCGGCTGAGGGCGCCCTGGCCCTGCTGGCGGCGCCTTCCAGGCTGGGGGCCTGGTATGAGGCGCAGCGCGCAGCAGTGCCGCTGGGCGACTCGATCTGGGCGCAGTTCCGCGCGCGCTGATTCAACCAGCGGGGTACGCCCCTGTGGGCCGCTTCATACCGCACACATCACGGCGTAGTGGTAGGTGAAACAACGTGAAGCCATCTGCGGGCTCAGACTCAACAAGCCACCCCGGATCATCTTCTTCACGCGCGCCGCCATTGGCGAGCCATGAAAAGCATGCACCGCCAGGCAGTGGTCATACAAGCCCGAGCGCACCGGCGACAGGCCGGCCGTCTGCAGCAGCAACAGGTAGGACTCGGGCGTGTAGGCATTGATGTGCCCGATGGCCAGCGTGCGCTGCAGCGCGTCGCGGCTGGCCCGCCAATGCAGCTCGCAAGGCACTTCGGTAAACACAAACCGCTTGGCCACCCGCTTCAGCTCTGCCAGGAAACCCCGCGGGTCGGGCACATGTTCCACCACGTGGGTGGCGTAGACCAGATCGAACTGCCCGTCGGGAAAAGGCAGGCGGTTGCCGTCGTACTGAAGAAACTCGATGTCCGCAGTGCGGGCTGTAGGGTCGAGGTGGTCCAGCGGGTTGGTCATGTCCACGCCGACGTGCCGCTGCCCTATTCTTCGCTGCACCAGTTCATTCAACACGGCGCCGGTGCCGCACCCCACCTCCAGCACCGAGCCCACTGCAGCGCCATCCAGCAGCCGCTGAATGTGTTCGGCTTTGTCTGGGGCACCGGCACGCAACCATGCCACCTCCCGCTCGCTCAGGCTGCCACTGTAGGTTTCGTTGTGCGGGCTGACGACAAAGGGTTCGAAATGCATGTTGATTCCACAAAGCCAGGTTCTCGGCGCTCGCGCCTTCAAAGGGAGGACATACAACGCAGGGTGGGCGACACTCAAAGGCCATCAAGCCGCCAGCGCCTGCTGGTAAATGGCCAACAACTGTGCGTGGTTCGCCGCGGGCGTGTAGCGGGTCTCGTACACGTGCCGCGCCGCGCGGCCCATGTCCGCCATCTGCTGCGGGTGGCGCAACGCCCATTGCATCTTGCTCGCCAGGTCAGCGCCATCGCCCGGGGTCACCAAGAGGCCGGTCACGCCGTCCTGCACCAGTTCGGCCAATGCACCCGTGCGGCTGGCAATCACCGGCAAGCCGGCGGCGTAAGCCTCCACCAGCGTACGGGGAAAGTTCTCGTACCAGATGCTGGGCAACACCAGCGCCATGGCGCGGGCCATCTCTTGTGCAACGCGGACAGGTGGCAGCGCGCCCAGCGCGGCAACACCCTGCACGCCCTGCAGCGTGTCGGCTGCAGGGCCCGTGCCGGCCACGCGCAACACGCCCGGCGCCAGGCTGCGCGCGGCCTCGGCCAGGGCGTGCACACCCTTCTCCGGCGAAAGCCGCCCGACGAACAACAGCCCCGTGCGCTGGCCTGCATCGACAGGCGGTCCCGGGTCTTCCACAAAATTGGGCTTCACCACCAACTTGTGCGCCGGCAAGCCGCCCTGTACAAACTTCGCGCGGCAAAACTCGTTCAAGGCCACGTACAGCGTCACCTTCTCTGAATAGCTGCCCAGTGCGCGGTGCAGCACCAACATGCCGCCCAGTGCCGCCGTCTGCGCGCGCGAGTTGCGGTAACAGGCGTGCCGCACCGCCGCCCAGGGTGTGCGGCCCACGCAGGTTTCGCAGACCTTGCCTTCGCGCAACAGCATCGCCTGCGGGCACATCAATCGGAAGTTATGCAGCGTCTGCACCACCGGCACGCCGGCCTTGGCAGCGGCCCAATAAAGCGACGGCGACATCAGGGGCCAGGTGTTGTGCACATGCACGACATCAGGTCGCGTTTGTGCCAACAGCGCCGTCACTTCGGCCTGCGTGCGGCGCGACCACACGCTGTCAACAGCCCCTTGCAAGCGGCCCATCGACGCCAGTTCTTCATTGCTGCGCTGGTACACCACAACCTCGTGGCCGTGGTCACGCAGCAGCGCCACCTCGGACTCGGCCACCGCGTCTTCGCCGCCGCGCAGCAGGTAGGCGTTGTGGGCACACAGCACCTTCATGTCGCCAGGCCCTTCATGGTGAGCCCGGCTGCAGTGCTGCATCTGGCGCTGGGCCGCTGCCATAGGCCGTGGCCAGTACACCCACCGTGGTACTCCATTCAAAACTGCGGCCGATCTCACGTATGCGATCGCGCACCATCGTGTTGCGCCGAGCATGCCAGCGCTGCAGCGCGTGGCGTATGCTCTGCACGTCATCGGCGACCGCCAACTCACCCACCTCAGCAGTGATGTAGCGCTCGAACTGACCAACGCGCGTGGCTACCACCGGCACGCCAAAGCGCAGCGCCTGGAACAGCACGCCACTCTGGTCGATGTGGCGGTAAGGCAGCACCATGGCGTCAGCCGTCTGCAGCAATGCGTTGGCCTTCGTCTCTTCCATGAAACCGTCGCGCCAGTCGATGCTGCTGCGCTGCGGGTGGGCCGCCACCAACGCTTCCAGACGGTCGCGAAACAAAGGGTCCACACAGATGCCCGCAATCACCAACCGATACGCAAAGCCCACGTCCGCCAGCGCCTGCAGCAGCAAGTCCGTGCCTTTGCGCGTGGTGACGGCACCAAACGCCACCAGCAGCACCGGCTCTTTTGCATCACGGCTGGCGGACGCCGGGAGTGCAGCCTGGGCAGGCACCGCCAGCGACTCGATGCCATGCTCCATCACCGTCACGCGGGCCGCAGGCACATCAAACTCAGACACCAACCTGTCTTTCATGCGGGGCGTATGCACCACCAGCTGATGCGGCAAGCCATAGGACCAGCGGCAGACGCGGCGGTAGCGTTCGGCGTTTTCAACTTCGGGCAGCAGGTCGTGTACGGTCAACACATATCGCCAGCCAAACAGCCTGAACCACAGACCCTGCACCACGCCACACCAGAACACCGGCCACATCAGCCCCATGACGTGAACCACGGCACGCGGCTGCAGCACCGTGTAACCCATCAAGCTCAGGTGGTAACGCAGCAGGTTCCCCAGCTTCGCCCACTTGGGCCTGTCTACCGCCTGGCTGCCGCGCAAGTTCAGCGCACGCACACCCGGCTTCAGGCCCGCAAAGTCGGTGCGGTCCGAAGCGATCAAGGTCACAGCCACGCCGCGGGCCGCCAGACCGTTGCAAAAGCCGCGCTCGTAGTTGGTCTGAAAACCATGCGAGACACAAACCACGGCGCGGTGGGTCAAGGGCCTGACCGTTTGTGCAGCCACCGGTGTCATGCGCTGGCCTTGGCGATGACACAGTCGATGCCGCGGATGTCGGCAGCCGTGTCGGTGAAAGAACTCCAGTAGCTGCCGATCAGCTTGCGCGTGTGGGCCAGCGCGTACAGGTCGACCAAGGCGTCGACGATGGCGACGGGGTCGTCGCGGTCATAGGCGCGTTTGGGGTGCTCCCAGACCCGGGAGCCGAAAGTGCGCTGCAACTGGCCAAGCGCAGCAGGTTCGTCGGTGGCGACAAAAAACTGGCTGTCCGGGCGGGCGGCCAGCTCGGTTTGCATCAGGGCTGTAAAACGCTCCAGCGTGCTTTCGGCGGTGGCGCGCACGTTGTCGGTGCCGCGTATGTGCACACCCACGCTGCTGCTTAGGCGGGGCAGCAGCGGTGTCAGCTGTGCGCGTGCCGGCGCGCCGGGCTTGAAGATGTCGAACATGCCGCGCCGCCAACCCAGGCGCGAATTGGTGCGGATGTACACGTCGCGGCCACCGATGCGCCGCGCCTGTTCAGCCATATCAAAAACCCCGGGTTCCGTTTGTGCGTGCAGCAGCACCACCGCGCCGCGCAGGCGCGCCCGCCACTCGTGTGACCGCGACCAGGCCTTTGCCGCCACACTGCGTGCGCACCCTTCGCGCAATTCAAAAGGCAGCTGCGTGGTGTCGAACAAGGCATCAAAACGCGCGTTGAAGTCACGCGTCTGCAGCCAGTGCACGCCCAGACCCTGGCCGGTGGCCTGCGCCAGCAGCACACTGGACGCCACCACCCGCAAGCGGTTGCACAAGCCGCCCTCGGGCATGACCCAGATCATTGGCCGCGCACACCCCAGGCACCACCCGAGGCCAGTTCATGGCGGTCGAGCAAGGCCCGCACCAGCAACCGCGCAGCCACCCACTGGCCCTTGGCCAACTGGCGCAGCAATTCCACAAGCAGTTTGCGCTGCACCTGCTGCACCCGCTCAGGCAGAAAGCGGCCTGCAAAACGCAGCTGGTTGCGGTACAGCAGGTTCAGGGAAAACGCGCTGTGCGGCTTGGCGCTGCTGCCGCCCACCTTGTGAAAAACCCAGCTGCGCGGTGCGTAGCCCATGCTGTAGCGGCCCCGGGCCCGGTAGGCCCAGTCGAGTTCCTCGAAGTACAAAAAATAGTCTTCGCACATGAAACCAACGTCGCGCACAAAAGCCGACGACACCAGCATCGAAGCGCCCACCACATAAGACATTTTGGATTCAACAGCCGCCAGCGCCTGCGTATCGGCCGGGATGTCCCGCAGCAACAGGCCTTCGCCGATGTGCAGCGCACGCAGGCCGTTTTCGTCCAGGCAGCCGCCGCCTTGAGCTTGCAACTGGCCGGGCTGGCTGTAATAGATCAGGCTGGACCCAACCACGCCCAGCGGCAGCCCGCCAGGCGAGCCCTGCTCCAGGCGCTGCAGCAGTTGGTGCAGCGCGTCGTGGCGCATCACCGTGTCGGTGTTCAGCAGCCAGAAGTGGGTGTAGCGGTCCAGCCCCGCCGCCACCATGCCCACGTTGTTGCCACCGGCAAAACCCAGGTTGCCGCCCGAACGGACGATGTTCAGACCCTGGCCTGCAGCCGCCGGCGCCGGCTGACCATTGGCGTCCCAGACGCGGCAAGCGATGGCGTCGGGCCCGGCGTGCCGCACACCATCATGCAAGCGCCATTGCGGGTCGGTCGTTGGTTGGCTGCACCACTGCTGCAGGCGCTGTACAGAGCCGTCACTGGAGTCGTTGTCCACCAGCCAGACATCGGCCAGCGCCGGTGCATCACTGCCGTAGATGGAACTGATGCACTCGATGCAATCGCGCCAGCCGTTCCAGTTCACCAGGACGATAGCAACGCGGGCCCGCGTTGCACTCATGGCCGGCTGGGGCGCGGCCGCTTGAAGAAGCTGCTGCGCGCGTTGCGGCCGCCACCAGCACCCACGGCGGCCTCGGCGGCCTCGGGGGCACGGAAGTTGCCAAAACGCCGGTACAGCAGGGCCAGCCCCATGAAGGTGGCGAAGGCCGCAATGCCGCGGGGGTCCACCCACTCCGGCTGCGTGAACGAGGTCACCACCGGCACTGCAAAGCCCCCCAACAACGCCGCCGAAAGCCCGTGGTCGGCGCGCTGTGGCGGGTGTCGGGCCGCGCCTTGTTTCAGCGTCACCCAAAAAGCAATGATGAAAGCCAACGGTATGAAGCTGGCCCACAGCCCCATCTTCAACGGGTAGTACAGGTAGGCGTTGTGGATGTAGGTGGTTTCATTGCCGAAGTGGCCCACCGCACTGGCCGTCTGCTTGTACTGCCCGCCGATGCCCACGCCCATGATGGGGTGCTCCTCAATCTTGTCCAGCGCATAGGCGTTTTCGCTCAAGCGCCAGCCAAAAGAACCGCCCGACTGCAGCTCTTCGCCAATGCCGGTGGCGCGGTCAACGATGGCCTGCGCCACACGCGGCTTGAACACGGCCACGGTGCTGAGCACCAAGCCCACCGCCACGGCACCCAGCAGCAACACCTTGAACATGCCCGCCACGCCGCGAAACCGCAGGGCACAGACCAGCAGCCCCAGCACACTGGCCATCCACACACCACGGCCAAACTGCACACCAATGCCGGCCACCAGCAACAGCGCAGCGGCCATGCCCAACAGCCAGTGCAGCTTGCCCTCGAGCACGCGGTTGATCACCAAGAACAGCGTGAACGTGATCAAGTAAACACCGCCGCCGGCAATGCTGCGCACGACATCGCTGTTGGCGCTGTTGTCCAAAATGGCCACCAGGCCGTGCCCGGTCATGATGCGGATGGAAAACACCGACTGGATGGTCACATAGGCGGCAATGATCAGCGCCATGGCACAAACGCTGCGCAACATCCACTTGGCGCGGTTCGGGGTGTCGGCTGCCAAGGCCATCAAGGGCACCACCAGCCAGCCAATGGCAACACGGGCTTCGCCCAAAGCCAGGTCGTTGGGCACGTAATAGCGCACGTAGACAAACGACGTGAGCATGCACACACCCAGGTAGTACAGCGGGAAGCGAAACGCGCCCATGGCCAACAAGGGCTGGTGGCGCTTCCAGAAGGCCTGCATCAGCACCACGACCATCAGGTACAGCAGCAGCAAGTCGGTGGTCTGCAATTTGCCGCCGCCAAAAGGCAGCCGCGGCTGAAAGGCGGTGGGCACCACCTCGAAGATCAACATCAACACCACCACCAGGCCCACCATGGGCCACACCTGCGACAGCACGAAGACTGTGGGCAGCAGCAGGAAGATCAGCAAAAACTGCCACGGCAGGAAGGCCGTAGCCAGGCCGATGAAGGCCGCCAGTGCCAACGTGCCCAGCACAATCAGGATGGCCAGGTAGTCGGGCCCGCGGCGCAAGGTCAAGGTGCGGTTCATGACCGGGCCCCCCTTCGCCCAACGCCCTGGGCATGTGGTTTCAGCAAGCGGGCCGGCACAGGGCTGCACACCAGGGCACAGCGCAACCGGGGCGGGTTCGTATGGAGTACACGGGGCATCAAGCAGTCACCTCAACAGGCCCAGCAAACGCTGCCGTTCGTTGGCCGTCAGCACCCCGCGCCAGGCATAGGCCGCAAAGGCCAGCAGCCCCACCACGAGCACCGCCATGGCGCCTGCAGCCGTGGAAGGCCACAGCGCGAGCAGCCCCAGGGCCAGCGCAACAGCAATCGGCAGCAGCGCGGCTTGCCAGGGCACTGAGCCCGGTGGCAGGTCGCGCACGGCAAGAAACAGCACCGCCAGCCCGTCCAGGCCACTGCGCAAACCAGCCGCCGCCGCCGTGCCCACGATGCCCCACCAGGTGGTGAAAAAGTACAACATCGCTATGAAAAACGGCAGCTCCGCCAGGTGCAGCAAGGCCATGACCCGCGGTTGCCCGGCAGCTTGAATGAGGGTGGCCGGCGCCTGCGCCAACGTGTTCAAAAAAATACCCAAGGCCAGCAGTTGCAGCACCAGCGTGCTGCGCTCGGCAAACTCCGGCCCCAGCCACAGCTGCAAGCCGGGCTGCGCCATCACGATCAAGAAGAACACCACCGGCAGCATCAACACATAAAGCTGGCGCAGCGAATTCAGCATCATGTCGCGTGCCGCCACACTGCCATGTTCAACGGTGGCAAAGGTGGGAAACAGCGCGCTCATCATCGAGTACGGCAGGGCCGAGGCGCGGCTGACCAGGTCAAACGGCGTGGCATAAAACGCCACCATGCGCACGGGCACCAGCGCGCCCAGCAGCAAGCGGTCCAGGTAGCTCAGCAAGGGGCTTACCATGTTCGAAACCCAGACCCAGCCGCCCAAGGAAAACAATTCGCGCGTGCTGGCCCTGTCGGGCAGCAGCGGCACAAACTGAAAACCGCAGTTGCGCCGGGCCAGCCGGGCGTGGGCCACGGTGGCAATGCCCCGCATCAACAAAATGAAAGCCACCAGCGCGTCCAGGCGGTTCAGCGACAAAGCCACCAGCAGCGGCCCAACATAAGTGGCCACGCCCATGACCACGCGCAGCAGGTTCTGGCCCCTGAACTGCTGATAAGCACTGAGCACACCCGAGTAACCTGTGGTCAGCATCACGAAGGGGATGGACGCAGCCAGCAGCCACATCGCGTTCAAGGCTTCGGCCTGCAGTTCGGGCGGCAGCTTCACCACGTTGCCCACCAGCCAGCTGCTGCCCAGCGCAAACAGCCCCGCCACGGCCAGGCCGAAGAAGCCCAGAAAGCTCATGCCCACGCGGGCCAGGTGGTGCGCACCGGTTTTGTCGCCTATGGCCAAGCGCTGCGCCACCAAGCGGATCAGCACCCGCGAGATGCCGAAGTCGAATACGCTGGCATAACCCACCAGCACCCACACCAGGGTCAGGAAACCGTAGCGGTCCAGGCCCACGGCCTGGATGAGAAAAGGCAAGGTCGCCAGCCCCACCGCCAGCGGTACCAGTTGCCCCGTCAGGTTCCAGCCCGTGTTGGCCAGCAGGCGCGGCACGCGCCTTTCGGCGGGTGCTGGTGCGGGGGGTTCAGTGGGGGGGCCCAGCAAGGCGTTTGCCGACGTGGGCCCAACGCTCTGCACAGGCGTGTTCATCTCGGGTGCGCCAGGCGCGCTCAGCTTTGCAGCTCGCCAACAATTCGAACGCGAAACTCCGGGTCGAGCGCTTGCACCATGTCGCGGGCGAAGCCGTCTTGTATGGCAAAGGCGCTGGTCGACAAGCGGTCGATGCTGGAGATGCGAACCAACATGCCGTCGGGTATCTGGCCACGCAGCGTGTAGCGCAGCTGCATGATGCGGCCGTCAAAATTGCGTGCGTTGATGACCTTGTCGCCATTGACGATCCAGTACGTCAAGGGCTCCACCCGCCCACCGAGCTTGGTGGTGGCACGCGAAATGGGTATGGTGCGGTCGCCCAGTGCCAGGGTTTCAGACCACACACGCTGCACATCAAAACCCTGCGCGGGGTAACAGACCTCGGGCCGGTGGATGTTCATGCCATCGCTCTGGTCGCCACCGTAGGCCACCGACAACATGATGCGGTAACCCTTGGCATTGACGTACGTGCGCGACAAGACTTGGTTGTAGACCTTGTTCAGCGTGGCCTGCACATCGGGCGCGGGCAACACCACAGGGACCGATTTGTCTTCGTTCCAGTCGCCAAAACTCGACGGAAACAACTGCTCCAGCGGCGTTTTCGGGCGTGTGTCGGCCACGTGTATGGTGGGCACCATGGCCTTGGCCAGTGACGCAGCCGCCACAGCGGAGCCCAAAACCAAGAAGCTGCGGCGTCTTCCAAGTTTCACTTGCGTTTGCTCCAAGCCTTGTGCACGAGGCCGTAAAAACTGTCCAGCATGATGGTCAATGTCAGCGCCACGATGAACAGCACCATACCCGCAAACCCGTGTATGAAGCCTTGCCCAGCTTCATCTCCAAAGTAATAGGTGACCAATACCAAAATGATGACGCGAACGATGTTCGACAAAAACGATATGGGTATGGCCGCCACGGCCAGGAATATGTTCCTGGCAGCCGATGTGTATTTCATCAGGTTGATGTACAGCAGCACCAGGGCTTCCAGCGTGAACATGGAATTCAAGCCTGCACAGGCATCGGCCACCAGCAGCTGATAGGGCCCGATGGTCAAGATGACCCCTGAGCGCCCAATAGGGTAACCCAGGCCATGCATGATGGAGGCGCTGACCGCCGACACGGCCGACTTCAACGGCGTCGTTACCGCCGCCACCAGTGGCCCGGGCAGCGGAATCATGAAAATCAGAAAAAACAAGGAAAACCAGCAAAGGCGCAAACCCGCCGGGCCTTTGTAAAGCAGTATCACCCCGCCCAGAAACAAAATCTGGGAAAACACCTCCATGCTGATGATGCCCTGGGAATGCCCGAAGACAAAAAACAGCATCCCGGTGCACAGCATCGCCCAACCGCCCCAGCCGGTTTTGGTGGTGGTGGGCAGCGCGGCCAGCGCGTGCCGCTTCTGAAACAGCAGCCAAGCCGACACCGCCAGGATGATGGGCCCATGACCCTGTTCGTCGCTTTGCCAAATGGTGTCTGCCAACCGTGAGTAGGTCGGCAAGAACAACACCAGGAATGCGGCCGCCAGCAAGGCCAGCAACAGCTTGTCGGCGTGGGCCGGAAACAGGCCTGCCAAGCCGGGCGGGTTGTCACCCTCAAGGGGTTTGCTGGGCACCGTGGACATGGGTGGTCAGAACTCGTTCATCACCACACCCACCAGCTTGGCGGGACTGCCAGAAAAACTGGCCACCAGGTCTTGCAGCAGGTCGATCTTGGCCTTGTTTTTGCGCGCCACGATGATGGCGGCGCCGCAGCGGGCGGCAATCACGCTGGCGTCGCTGCCGTAAATGGCCGCCGGTGTATCCACCAGCACATGGTCAAACTTCACCGCCAGTTCACGCATCAGCAAGCCAAAAGCCGGGCGCTCGGCCAGTTCCAGCGGGTTGGGGGGCGTGGTGCCCACGGGCAGCACAAACAGGCTGGGCACACCGGCCACCTGTTGAATCACCTGCCGGTCGGCGCGGCCCGACAAAATGCCCGACAAGCCCGTGCGGTTGGGCAAGCCAAACACCTGGTGCAGACGGGGGCCGCGCATGTCGGCGTCCACCAGCAGCGTGCGCCCACCCAGCTGGGCCAGGGTGACGGCCAGGTTGGCGGCGCAATAGGTCTTGCCGTCGCCCGTGTCGGGGCTGATCACGGCCACCGCGCGGCGCATTTCGCCTTCGGCAAAAGCGCGCATGGTCAACTGCGTGCGCATGGCACGGAAGTACTCTGCGCGGGGGCTGAACGGCTCGTTCAGCGTCACCAGCTCGGGCGTGTTGACGCGCTTTTCTTCAGGCGCATAGGGGTAATGGAACTGCTGGCTCAGCGCAAACAGCACATCTTCCTTGCTCACCAGTTGCAGCGCCACCGCCGCTTCGCCAAAGCGCACGTTGTGGTCACGCTGGTGGCGCAAGATCTGTTCAACCTGGTCGGCAGACAGGTCGCGCAGCTCGGACAGGATGTCACCGATGCTGCGGTCCACCACGGCCGAATCGCCATCGGGCACGTCTTTGGCAGCGCTGTTGCTGGCGGTGCTGGTCAGGCCCATGGCAGCCAGCGGCGGCGTCACGCGCGGGGGCGGCATGTGGCCCGGCACAGGCTCAATCTGCGTGGGCGCTTCGACCCAAGAATCCCTGAACTTCGCCATGTCAATAAGCACCTTTTTGCGACGCAGGCACGGGCGCCATCAACCGTTGCTGCAAGATGGACAGGCGCTTGGCACCCGGGCCTATGCGGCTACCGGGCTTGGGCATCACACCCAGCAAGGGCAGGTCCAGCGCGGCCACCACGTCGTCGACGCTGCGCACGCGGCGGTCACGCAGTTCCAGCAGCAGGGCCACACCAACGGCCAACACCGAACCGAACAGCCCCGCCATCAAGGTGTTCAGGAAAATCTTGGGCGATGAGGGTTTTGTCGGCTCCGAAGCCTGCTGCAGCGTGTGCACGTTGCTTTGGTTGGTCTGGCCTTCCATGCTGCTTTGGTTGAAGCGCTGCAGCACGGCGTCGTAGCTGCGCTGCGCGTTTTCAACGTCACGCAACAGCACGGCACCTTCGTCACGCACACTCTTCAGGCGCAAGACACGGGTGCGCTGGGCGTCAAGCGCGGCCTTCATCTCGCCTATGCGCTGCGTGTTGATGGTGTTGGTGATGCTGACGCCGGAGGTCACCTTCTTGGTTTCTGCTTCCAGCCGGGCGCGGATGTCGCCGATGCTGGCGCGCAACTCTTCCACCTGCGGGTGGGCGTCGCCCAGGCGCGTGCTCAGCTCCTTCAAGCGCGCCTCGTTGCGCCCCAGGTCCACCTTCAGCTGGGCCACGTTGGAGTTGTTCATCACTTCCTGGATGCGGTCGCCCTGGGCCGACTGCGCCGCCGCCTGGCGGCTGCGGCTTTCGGCGGCCAGTGCTTGCAGCATGGTGTACTGGCTGCTCAGCTCGTTGAGGCGGGCGTTCTCGACGTCCAGCCTTTCGTCACTGGCAATGATGCCGTTGGCCGCCTGAAAGGCGCTGACCTTGCTCTGCGCCTTCTCCAAGGCCTCGCGTGCTTCTTTGGCCCGGGTCTCGAAAAAGCTGCTGTACTGGCGCGCAGGGTCCACGCGCAACTGCAGCGAGGTTTCCACATAGGCCTGCACAAAAGCGTTGGCCATGCCAGCGGCAAAACGCGGGTCGGGCGCGCGGTAACTGACGCTGATGACGCTGCTTTCCCGCGAAGGCACCACTTCCATGCTCTGCTGGAAGGTGTCGGCCAGCCACACTTCAATGCGGCCTTCACCCTTGGTGGCGTCCAGCCACTGCTGGCGCACCTGGGGGTTGTCGGCCAGCTTCAGGTTGTTCACCACACGCTGGGCCACACGATCGCTTCTGATGATGTCCACCTGCGTGGCCATGTAGCCCGGCGACGCCATGCCGCCGTACATCATGGTGGAGACCGGGTCGGGCTTGAAGTCGATCACCACGCTGGCCGTGGCCGTGTAACTTTTGGGCAGCATCATGCTGACACCCGCGGTGGTGCCGACGGTCAGCAGCAGCACCAGCAGCGCCACCCACCAGCGTGCACGCAGAATCGAAAAGAACTGGCTGAAGGTCATGCTGCCACCACTGGGTTGGGCCTGTTAGAACAAACTCTCGCGTACAAACACCACGTCACCGTCGCGCAGCCGGTCGTCCATCTTGCTCTGCAAGATTTCGGTGCTGCCGTTGGCGCCTTTACGGTGCACGCGTATGCCTTTTTCGGTGCCGCGTGCATTCAGGCCACCGCCAGTGGCCAGGGCTTGCATCAAGGTCATGTCACGTTCCAGGCGCATCGAGCCCGGGCGCTGCACTTCACCGTAGATGTACACCATGGGCTGGCGGTCTATCCACACGGTGTCACCGTTCTGGATGAGCACATCGTTGGCGCGGCCGGCCGGCGTGAACAGCGTGGGCAGGTCCACTTCCAGGCGGTAGGGCTGGCCATTGCGTGTGCCTGTCAACACCACCAAATCTGCGGCAACGGGGCTGCTGCCACCGGCCATGGCCAACAGGTCGGACAAACGCATGTCGGCCACTTCAATGGGAAAACGGCCCGGCCGGTTCACCTGGCCCAGCACACTGGCCTGGTTGCCGCGCACCTGCACCAGCACCAGTGTGACTTGCGGGTTCCTGACGAAGTTGCCGCTGCGCAGGCCATCGGCAATCAGCTTCTCAGCCTGGGTGACCCCCAAGCCGCCCAGCCGGATGCTGCCCAGCAGCGGGAAACTGACCAGGCCGCCTTCGGTGACGCGTGTTTCCAGCGTGAGCTCGGGGTTCTGAAACACCGTGATGCGGATGACGTCGCCCGCACCCAGACGGTACTCGGCGGGTGCCGGGCCTGTGGCCTGGGCCCACGCTGCACCGGCTGCAGAAGCCGCCAGCGGCGCCATGTCGTCCAGCGACATCACCAAGGGCATGGGGTTGAAGAAATGACCAAAACTTCCTTGTTTGCAGCGCCCGCCCGCGCGGTGTCGCGCTGGTTCGCGGCTTGTGTTTCGGCTGCCCTGATGGCGGCTGTGGTGCTGGTGGCCACCGGGCTGCCAGCCGGTGCCGCCTGGGCCCAGCCCACGGGCCCGGCGCCCGCCGAGTACCGTCTGGGTGCGGGCGACGTGATCCGCATCACGGTGTTCCAGAACCCCGAGTTGACGCTGGAAACGCGGGTCACCGAAGGCGGCCTTGTCAGTTTCCCGCTGCTGGGCAGCATCCGGCTGGGCGGCTTGGGGGTCACCCAGGCTGAGAAGCTGATTGCCGATGGCCTGCGCAGCGGCAACTTCGTCAGGAACCC
>JACCDR012455348.1_pt1 | contig 18244 bp, 15 predicted proteins | sample 7446431 | NCBI WGS metagenome assembly JACCDR01 (sample SAMN15323443, study PRJNA562643) | freshwater metagenome | isolation source: river surface water | place: USA:Blue River Watershed | collected 2017-08-17
GTCCCGCTGCGCCCTGCGGCCCCGTTGCCCCTTGCGCCCCCTGCCCGCCTTGAGCTCCACCCGGCCCCTGCGTTCCCTGCGCCCCCTCCGGCCCCTGAACACCCATAGGCCCACCGTCGCCTTTGATCCCGCGTGGAATCGCCTTCAAGACAAACCGATGCTGCTCCGACGACCAGACAATCGCATCGCGATCGACGGCAGCACCGCGGGCGATTTCGATCAGCGAATGACGGTGCGGAATCGGTGGGAAGAGGTCAGGCTTCCCGACAATGCCGCTCCATACGGATGTCGCTGCGAAATCTGCGATCATTGCACATGCGGAATCGCGCCGATGAGCGCACTCTCGCTGAAAGTCAGCGCCGGCTTACGCTGCACCCCGCGGTAAGCGTTTGCCTCCTTGTTGAGCAGATCGACGGCAATAGATTTGAGCGCCGCATATCCGGCATAGTCCTCTGCCTCGCGTTTCTGGATCGCCATGACCATTGATTCGAGCGCCGGCAGATTCGAGATCGGCACCACGTCCGTGTCATTCACGACCGGCACGAAACGGCGGCGGCACCGAGCGATTACGGATGCCGTGTCGTCCGACGCGACAAACGGGATGGTGTATTGCCGATAACTCGGCGTCGTTTCGCGCGGGGCATAGGTCGCGATGTGGTAGTCGGCCTCGCCATCCTTCACCGAGTAAAAGTCAACGAAGCCCTTCGTGACGGGCTTTTGCACTCCGACAATGCCGGTGATGGCCGCGTTTGTAGTCACTGCTTTCGAGCCGGAGTCGCCGTCGATTTCGACCTCGAAGCCGTCTTGGAGCACGCCATCGCCGTCCGCCGTGCGAATCCACCGCCTGTTTTCGTCGTAGCCCAGGATGCGAATCTTCGGCCGAACGCCGTCTTCGCGTTCATCGACGCGCCCCTTGACCTTCAGCTTGTAGCCGACATCGGGAATTTCCCTGAAAAGGCACGTCTCGCCGCGGTCGATCATGGCGTCAAACCAAGTATTGCCGTCCTGAACGCCCGGCCCGAATTGCAGGAACTCGAACCACTCTTGCCGCATCTCAACCGGCGTCGCGTCAAACGCCACTTGCATGATGCGGTCGAGGTCGCCGGGTATCACAACAAGTCCGCCGTAGGTGGTGAAGCGATAGCGGTCCACGACACCCGGCCAGTCGCCTTCGTTGAACAGTTCCTCGAGGGCCAGATTGAGCTTCGTGACAAAACGCGGGTCGGACGCAGTGAGTCCCGTCATTGCGGCCACGCGGGTAAGCTCGGGACGAAGTTCTTTCAGGGTTCGTTTAATCATTGGGTGCCCTTTCCATTGCCAAGCGAGTTACTCCTGCTTGAAAACCATTTTTAGGACCATCGGCCCCACGAGCGAAAGCATCCCACCAATCCCGGCTGACATGACGCCAACCCAGAATATGGTCACGCGCAGCCCGGCGCGGCCCTCGGCGGCGGTGGTGCGCAGTTCAACAATCTGCTCCTCGTGCTTTTCGATGACCTTCTGGAACCGCTCCTGCGAGCGCGTGAGATCGGCCGTGTCTCGCAGAAGCGAGACACATGCTCCCGGCGTCGGGCAGGCGTGCGCCCGCATGTGCGTCATCGCAGCATCCAGCTTGAGTGCCAGCGCCTCGTGCCGTTCCTCCTGGCGCTTGTTTAGGTCGCGAAGCTGCTCGAACAACTGCTCGTGAACCTTCTCAAGCGCAGTGACGCGGTGAGCTAGTACTGCGTGCTCGGCGGAATCGACTTGGTGCGGCTGACTCATGGCTTGAGACTGCTTGCGTTTTGTGCGGCCTTGCCCGTGCCGGCCTCCTCGATGTCAAGTTTATGGGAACCCCAGGGCGTGTTGATCTCGCTCTTCACCCCGCGCATATAGGAATCAGGCGGCAGTTTGTGCGTGAAGCAGCCGGTGAGCGTGGCGAGGGCGGCGAAGGCGAGGAGTGCTTTCATGGCGTGGGCGGCTCTTCTGGTTGTGTGATGGGTGGCAACGGCGACTGCTTGAGGTACATCATCGCCGCAACAAAGCCGGAGGAGAGAAACACGACGCCCAGCTCTGCGAGCGTGAGCGACTCGACGCCCTGGACGTTGAACCGCTGCGCCAGGCTGATGCCCTGGTCGGCGGAGAACGTCGAAGCGCCGCCGCCGATGAAGGCCGAGAGCAGGCCGTGAGCCCAGACGCGAGGTGACTTGAGTCGTTGGAGTGTGTTCTTCATTTGCGGACCTTGGCTTTGAGGGTGCGGCGAGGTGATGGGGTGAATGTGGTGCCGCCGCTCAGGTAGTTCGTCGTGCCATTGACGTAGCGATAGCCTGCGGGAATGTCGGCCTTCTGCGGCGAGAGTCGCGTGGAGTCGTAAGCCGGCCACGGAAGATTGCCGAACCAATCTGGCTTTGAGGACCGAAACCATGAGTTGGCCAGCGTGTCGCCGCCGAGGCTTTCACCGGCCGGCATTTCATCGGTGCCGTAGTAGTAGTTGGCCTTGCGGAGAATGGTTGCTGAGACGCCCGTGTCCTGCTGCTGCCAGCCGTAGATGCTCCCGATCAGCGTTATTGCACTCCCCTGCGCCGGAAGTGCGTTTACGCCGGCAGAGGTGTTTACGTCAAATGTGCTGCCAGACAGGTTTGATACTTGGTGCGGATTGTTGCCCGCTTCCATAATTTGCGTCCACTCGCCGCCGGATGAATCGGCAACGGCAGCAGCGAATGACGTAGCCATGCCACTGTCTAGCGTCACTACACCCACGTAGTCCGACGTGCGCGTTGTAAGAACGCCCGTCCATGTGCGAGCAACGCCAGCGATAGCGTGAGTCGTGGTATCGGTGCGGTGGTTGGCCGTACCGGTATAAGAATCGTTGCCGATGTTGGGATAACCGAGCTGCATACCGTCGCCCACCTGCGAGCCTTCGCCTACGATGTTGCCTACAAAATTCGTTTCGTAGGTAAACCGCTTCAAGTTGACCGGCCAGCCCATTTGCGTGCCGTCGTTGTCCGCAGTGAAGTAGTTGCGAAAATACGTCTGCCGCCACGATCCGCCGCGATAGCCGTCGTCTTTGACCGCAGGCGTGCAGTTGCCTTCATATAGATTGTAGGTGTTGAGCGGGTCGTGGTTCGAGTGAATTCCGATGCCGCCGGGGTCTTTGTCGAAGTAGTTGAACGCTATGGCGGAACCAGTAACACCCTTTACAAGCTGTATAGGAGGCATGGCATTAAAGGAAACATTGTCCTCTACCAGTAGTCCGGTGCAGGTTTCAAATTTCAGCCCCGCTTTGTTTGACCCGCTAATGCCGCCACCATCGGCCCAGCAGGCGCGAACCTCGCCACGCTCAACCTGAAAAAACCAAATGGCGCTGCTCTTGAAGCCTGTAAACTTTACGTTCTTAACCCACATGTACCGACCGGGTGAACCAAAGTTGACGCCGTACTGGGCTTGATCGTCTCCAGCGCCGGCGTTTGTCTGCTCAACCCACATATCTTCTACGCCAAGATACTCCTTTCCGCTTCCGTATGGATTCTCTTGCGCCGCTGCCTGCAAAATCGTCGCACCGCTTGGGAAAGCCTCGGGCATCGGTTCGTTGAGCGTGATAGTGTTCGCCCCGGTATTTACTGACGCGATTGAGTTAACGTGAACTTGCAGGTTGTCGGCACCGGTCATGCTTACAGTTGGATACGTGGTGCTGTTTGGGTGAGTTATTCTGACTGCCCAACCAGCGGAGAATCCAGTGGCATTTGTGACCGAGATTGTTGCGCTTCCTTTGGTGAATGTGGTTACCGTCGTGCTCGGTCCTGCATATTGGCTGAAGGCGTCACCGATGGCTCCAAATCCATACTGCCCGCGAATGTCCAACTTAGTTTGCGCTCCTCCGTTGAACCCCGTACCGGCCCCGCGAATTGTCACATATGACCCGATTGAGGTTGGGCTTCCATCCATGCGATACGTGCCGGCCGGAAAGTAGACCACGCGATAGTTGGACGTTGAAGTCGCCGCAGAGTTCGCCGCCGCGATTGCGTTGTTGATGGCCGTCGTCGCGTCTGTCGCTCCGGTGTTGTCGGCCGAGTAGTCGGTGACTACGTTGATAATCTTCGCCGGATCGTCACGCGCTGGAATGCCGCTCGGTATGCCCACCGTCGTCCCCGCCGTCCACGTCGTGATGCGGGACGAGTCTGGTAGGTACTCGGCGGCAAAAGCTGCCACCGCCACGAATAGAAAAGGGATGAGACGTCTCATTTGAAGGCCACCCATATGCCACCGGAATAGGTTCCACCGTGTGTGAGTGCTGGGTCTTTAGCCCCGGCCGAAGTAAACTCTTTCTTGTACCAAATTTGACTGCTGGTGGTGGTGATCGTGTCCCACGCCGTGCCGCTGAACGTAGAGGAATACACACGGGCAATGCCGATTGCTACGGTGTTGGTCTCAGTCGTAGTCGCCGATAACGTTGAGGGGGTGCCGTCAGTGTCTTCGCCGTTGAATACAATATCTGGCTGCCCCGACGCCGCGCAGTTAGACAGCACGAACATCGACGAGTAGCGGGCACAATATCCCGGCGATGAAAAGGTTGCGGTGATTGAGTCGCTAGTCGTAAGCGCCGTCGTGATATGTGCGCTCGCGATGGCCATCTTGTCTTCGTTGATGACGGCCCCCTTGTTCCCATGAACTGTGTACGTGTTACCTTGCGTATCCGTGATTGAGGACAGCTCCATCGAACCAACGCCGTCACCATACTGAAACATCACCACCAGCCGCTTCCCGGCTGAAACGTTGGCCGGCAGTGTGATGGTGTCCGTAGCGCCAGAGTGATAACCGTCTGGGCTCGCCGTTTTAGTCTGGATCTGGGAGTCGTAGGTCGGCGACCCCCCACCGCCGCCTCCACCCCCACTCGGCCCGCGCGCGTTCTTGAGCCACGGCATCGTGGGCGAGGCCACGAGCGAGGCGCAAAGCAGAATTGAAACGAACAGGTGCTTGGCGTTCATGGTCACAGGAACAGGTAAAGGAAGCTGCTGGTGTTGGTCGGGATAAGTTCCTCATAGACGCTTATCCACGCGATGGCGTTATCGACGGCGCTCAGGGCGGGGTTGTATGTCTGCGTGGCCGTGGCCGTTGTAATCTTTGCTTGTGAGGTAACGCACATGCCTGAAGTCGTGGTACCGAATCCGTTTGTCTGTTGGGTCGTCCAGTTGCCGTTGCTTGTGTCGCTGTCGCCAGTCCATGCGCCTGAACTTGCTTCTGCGGCGCCCCCGCCGATGACGATGTGGCCGCTCGTGATGCTACTGGTCGTGGTCGTTGGGTTGGCTGTGTTTCCCGTGACGCCAGTGGCCGTCGTGCCATACTTCATCTGGTACAGCGAAGTCGGCGCGATCTCGGTGAACGTGTACGCCTTGGCGGTGACGCTCACACTACCGGCCCATGTGATGGTCACGTTGTTCGAGCTGGTGAGCTGCGTGGTCAGCTTGTCGCAGGTGTAGATGCCAAGCTCCGCGCCGGCCGATGCCGCGCCTGGGTCTCGAATCGTGCTATTGCGACGCGTCCATGTATTGCCCACTGAGTCTGTCAGCGTGGTCGGGCAGACTGCGGTCGAACCGCTTGCCCCTGCATTGTCAGCAGCAACCACGAGCACGCCCATGGAGCCGGCGGCAATAGTGCTCGCGGGCGTGCAAACAAGCGTCGTCGCGCCCGTGTTGTTTCCGCCCGTGCCGCGACTGGTGATCGTCGGCGCGGCCCATGCGAGAGCAGGAAGGAGAAATGCGAGGAAGTAGCGCATCACTCAAAAATTATCCAACTTTGCGACCAAGTCCCATTTTGTGTCGGTGACGTTGTAGATAAACCCGAGGTACATCGTTTTGCCCGCGGTCGTGGTAGTCGGCAGGGCGAGGTCGGTCGAGGCCCGCCACTGCGTACCGGACCACGTAAGCGCCCGCGCGCTGCCATCGTCCTTAATTCGCATGGTCAGCTTCTGACCTTCGGTCGGCGTGCCGGCCGGGTTCGATATGGTCGTTGCTGGAACCGCCTGCGCGGTTACGACGAACATGTCCTCGGTGCTGACATCGGGCGCCCACGTAGCGTTTGACGAAATCGTGGTCACGCGGGCGTTGGTGCGCTTGTTACTGAACGTCACCGTGTCGCTCGCGTATGCGGTCAGCTCCGTCTGCACGTAGGCCGTGGTCGCGATGCTGGTGTCGTTGTCGTTGGCGCTGGGCGTGGTGGCCGTGCCCGCGGCGATGTTGCCGCCGGGTGCCACGTAGTCCGTATCGGCCACGGCGGACGAGAATCCGCCAGAACCATTTCCTTTAAGCAAGGCAGAGCCGCTCGTGGCCGGTGCGTAGTCTGTCCCGCTGGCCGCGTTGGAGAACCCACCCGAGCCGTTGCCCTTGAGAATCGAACTGCCCGAAGTTGCCGGGGCGTAGTCGGTGCCACTTGCGGCGCTAGAAAAGCCGCCGGAGCCATTGCCCTTCAGGATCGACGTGCCGCTGGTCGCGGGCGCGTAGTCGGTGCCACTCACTGCGGCGGCGATCACGCCGGACGATGCTTTCAGCACGCCGGTTGTAGTGGCGCGCTTGAGCGTCTTGCCGCCCGTGCCAGAAAACAGCGCGATTTCGCTGTCCACGGACGACGCCGTGTTCGTCGAGGCGTCGCCGCTGCCCGCCGTAACGGGAAGCCCATAGACGTAATACGTGGTATTGCCGCTGTTATAGCGGAAGGTGGCGTGGACGTATCCGTTGGCGGGAACGGAAAAGCTCGTGACCGCAGCGCCGTTCGCCATATCCCAGTAAGTGCCGGCAGGCAGTGTCAGCGTGCGGGCGGTTCCGTCTGCACCATAGACGACGGAGAACCACGTCTCATCGCCCGGCGTGGCCGACAGCGTGGCTGTTTCGTTGCCCGTGAGCGCGCGGGTCTGAACGGCTTTCGTCACGTCGATTTCTGCCGTGCTCATGGCCGGCGTGGTGATGATCGATGTGCCGCTGATGGTCGTATTGCCGGCCAGCGTGGCAGTCGTCAGCGTGGAACCCGTAGAACGGGTAAAACCTCCAGAAGACCCCTCTTCGTCGGTTAAAGCCGACGCAAGGTTGGCGCTAGTGGGCGTGGCAAGAAATGTCGCAACGCCCGTGCCGAGGCCAGACACGCCGGTCGAGATCGGCAAGCCGGTTGCGTTGGTGAGGGTGCCGCTGGAAGGCGTACCGAGCGCACCGTCGAACGTCACGAACGCTCCGGCGCTGCCCACGTTGACCGCAAGCGCGGTCGCAACATTGGTCCCAAGCCCGCTGACGCCCGAGGAAATGGGCAGGCCCGTGGCGTTGGTCAGTGTGCCGGAACTTGGCGTGCCAAGTGCGCCCCCGTTGACCACGAACGCGCCGGCTGTGCCGACGTTGACCGCGAGGGCCGTCGTGACGCCCGTGCCCGGCGTGGTGCCCGCCCATGTATCGAGGTCGGCGTCGCCTGCCTGCTTGCCGTTGAATGTCGTCCAATCGGCGCTGGTCAGGAAGCCCTTGTTGCTGCCACTCGCAGACTGCCCGTTAGTGTAGTCCAGCGAGATCACGCCAGACGACGCGTCGAAATCGTTCGCCGTAAAAGCCGCGACGCCCTTGGTTGCCCCGTCCGCAACCGCGTTCGGCAGGTTGGTCGCAGGCAGTGTGCCGGTGACGATGTTGGACCCACCCGCAAGATCCAGCGCACCGAACGCCGGCTTGCCCGTGCCAGCCGATAGCAGCGGGGCGCCCGAGTTGCCGCCCGAGGCCAGCGCCTCAATGTCATTCGTGCCGGCGCCAATGATGACGCGGTTGGCCGTGAGCGAGCCCGAGATATTGCCGCCGCCGGCAGATGCAGCAAACGTGATGCTCTTTGTGGTGTTGTCGGTCGTGATCGTGATGCCGCTGCCTTCAACAAGCGTCAGCGTTCCGGTGGTCGAAACACTCGTCACCGTCGTTTCGCCTGACACGGCGATGCTCTGGATAATGTTCTGATCGCCCGTGTTCGTGCCTGAGTGCGTGCCGCCCGAAAGCGTGGTGTTATCCGTGATTGCGAGCGTCTTGCCCGCCGTCTGTGTCACGTCCGCGAACTGGTCGAGGCTGTTGGCAACGAGCGCGTCGCCGCTGCCAGCCGCGCCCGGCGCACCGTAAAGCGTGTACGCGGAGCCGTCATAGCGCCACGTCAGGTGCAACTTGCCGCTGGCCGGAATCTCAACCGTCGTGACGGTCGATGCGGTCGAGAGCGAATAGCTCGACGGGATCGTCAGCGTGTGCGCCGAGGCGTCCGAGTTGGTCACGAACAGCGAAAAGTACGTGTCAGCGGTGGCCGGCGTGCCGCTGAACGTGAACGTGCTATCGGCGGAAATCGTCTTCGTGTTGAGCGCCTTGGTCACGTCAATGGCGAGCGCGCCCATCGCGTTGCCGCTGGCAATCGTAGCGGCGGGCAGCGTCGTGATACCAGTCACCGACAGCGTACCCACGCCCGACAAGTTGCCAGAGTCGTCTAGTGTAGCCGCCGACGCCTGCACGCCCTTGCCCGTGCCGTCCGAGCGAATGATGCGGTTGTCGTTCGAGAAGCTGGCGGCGGCAGTAACGTCGCCCGATCCGCTGGCCGACGCGTAAGACGACAGCGCGTAGATCGTCGTTCCGCCGTCGCGCGTTGAAAGCGTGACAATCGTCGTTGCGCTGGCAGTGGGGTCCAGTTCTGGCGCCGTGACTACGCCGGCCGGCCAAGTGGTGACATCGTAGCCGCCTGTGCCGTTTTGCGCGATTTCCAGAACGATGGTCCGGGCCGTGCCGCTCGACGGCCAGTTGGTGAACGTGAAGCTGCTATTCTGGTCGAGCGTGACCGAGTGCCAGCCGACTGTGGCGTCGAACTCTTCGCTGGCACCCGCATTGCCGTGCGCCGTGTAGTTGTCGAGGCCGAGGTTGGCGCGGGTCTGCGATACGTTGCCAAACGTGATGTTCGACGTGATCGAGACATTCCCGAACGTGCCGTTGCCCGTGACCGCGAACACGCCAGACGGCACGGTGACGTTGCCGCCAGCGCCGGGCGAAAGCACGATGTTGTTGCTCGCCGCAGATGACAGCGTGACGTTGCCCGACGAGCTGATGGTGTTACCCGAAACGGTGAAGTTGCCGCCGATGCCGCCAGCCGAGGGTGAACTCACCCACGCCGTGCCGTTGCTCGTGAGAACGTTGCCGCTAGTGCCGGGCGAAACGCTGGTGAAGGCGCCCGTGCCATTGCCGATCAGGACCGCGTTTGCCGTGTGCGTGGCCGCGCCCGTGCCACCCTGTGCCACCGTCACCGCAGCATTGTCCGTGAGGATCGTCGCGCTCGCATTCGGCAGCGTGAACGTCTTGTTCGACGTGGTTGGGCCGGAGAACACCACGTAGTCGGAGCCGCTAGCGATAGCGGTCAAAGCCGCGTCGCTCGGCTGATAAGTCGCCGTGTCCACCGACAGCGTGCCGTCGCCGCCGCTCGTCTTGACGAACCCGTTGCTCGTCAGGTTCGACAACTTGGCGATGTTCTGGGTCGTGTTGACCGTGACGGTATTCACGCTGCGGGTCAGTCCCGTCGAGAACGTGATCGGCACCTCATACGCGCTGGAAGCCGTGTAGGCCGCGCTACCAAGCGTGCCGCCCGCTCCGATGTTGAGCGTCGAGCCATCCGTGCCCGCGAGCGTAAGCGTGTTTGAGGCCGTCAGCGTCTTGCCACTTGTGATGTCGAGCTGGCCCTCGGCAAAGATTGCCTTGCCGGATGCGCTGCCTAGTGCGTCAGAGAGAACGCCCTTGAGTTGCGCGGACGTAGTTGCCGAGAACTGCGAAAGATTGCCGGTAGTGGCAAGAGTGCTGGTTGCGCCGGGCAGCGTTATCGTGACGCCGCTCCCTGCCACCGCAGGCGCGGTGATGGTGGCATTGCCCGACGTGCCGCCAAACAGCTTGAGCGTGCCGGCCGTCGTCGCATTCACGCCGAGCACAAGCTGCGATGCGCCGTCGCTCGTGATGCCCGTTGAAACCTTCGTGTCCACGCCGCCCGCGCCCAGCACGACGCCGTTCAGCGTAAGATTCCCTGCGGTCGCAGTGACGGTGCCGGAGCCGCCGCCCGATCCATCGTCGCTGCCATCGGCAAAACCAGCGGGCACGCCCACGAGCTGCGTCCAGTGGACGAGCCCGTCTGTGTTCACGCCCGAAACGTTATTCGCAACAAGTTCAGCCGCGCTGTTGATGCCTAGATTCGTGCGTGTCGTGGCCGCATCCGTAAAATTGCCGCTGCCGGTCACTGCCAATCCAGTTCCATCGAGCCGCATCCGCGTCGAGCGCACCACAGAGCCGCTTGGCACCAGCTCAAACTCAAAACGCGTACCATAGTTTGCCGCGTTGACCCAATTCTCATCGGCATAAACGCCAATCAAGGCCGTATTCGACACGCTCGACGCGCCTCCGCCATTGTTGCCGTTAAAAACCAGCGCCCCCATGCGATCGCCGCTGGCAAGCGCCGAGCCGTCGTTGTTGCCGAGCCCGATGTTTGCCGAGGTGTTGCCCGCGCTGGCGCTCGTGTTGGTGATTGCCACCGATCCGTCTGTGCCCGTGTGCGTGATTCTTAGCGCCGATCCGCTAATCGGATTTGCTGCGCTTCCAATGTCCACGCCGGAGCTGGTGATACTTGCTTTCTGCGTGCCGCCGACCGACCAGGAGTAGCCGACCGCCGCGTTCCAGAGCTGGCTGTCCACGCTGTCCGCGCCAGTCGTTTTCAGTACGTCCCAGAACCAGTAGTCGGAAGCACCTCGCGCGAACCTCAAGCGTTGGACGCTCGAATCATCACGCAGGTTCCAGTCACGAACGGTCCCAGCCGTGTGCTCTTTGAGCGTCAAATTGAACCCCGTTGTACCGCCATCGCCAATAGCCGGCGTCCCAGTCAGCGCAGGCGAAATCGAGAACACTGCGCTGCCAGTACCCGTCTCATTCGACAGAACGCCGGCTAACTGAGCGGACGTGGTGGAGGCGAATTGGGAGAGAGGATTGGTAGTGAGCGCGTCGCCGCCACCTCCGCCGCCACCACCGGAGGCGGAAATCACGTTGCCGGAAATCGTGATGTTTGCGCCGGCCGTGATGTTCACCAGCCCCTTCGTGGCGGAGAAACCGAGCAGGCTGTTCGCCGCGGGAGCGATGACCACCTCGCGCGGGCGGTTGCTCGCGTCGTACTGCACCATGCGGAGATCCCACGCGGCGGCGCGGGCGGCAACTGTCGCGACAAGCGCAGCGGCCATGCCGAGTAAAATCTTGGGCGTCTTCATTATGACCGCTCAAATGCGTTGTAAAAGATCCAGTTCTGATCGCCGCCAAGGCCGACATACTCGGCGATGACACCGTTTTCGTAGGCCCGCTGCCCTATGGCGCCCGAGGCCGCGCCGTTGGCCGGCATGGCTACCCACGTAATTGCGCCGGCAGGGCCTTGCGGTCCCTGCGGCCCCTGCGCGCCGATGGTAGCGTCAGGCGTGCGCGGCGCACCTGGCACTTCGCCCACCTCGCGAAATTGTCCGAAGCTCATGGGCAAGAAAACCGGCCGCGGTCGGCGTCACAAAACCGCCGCGGCCGGGTGATGCACCCTACCTTAGACCACGTTCCAGACGTGGACGTTGAGCGTGACTTGCGTGTTCGAGTCGTCGGTGCGCTTGCACTCCCACTCGCTGGCGTTGGCGACGCACGGCAGGTCAATCGCAGCGCCGGAGGCGACAACGATCGTCGTAGCCGGAGAAGCAACGCGCCGGAACGTCATGCTGGTGCCGGTGCCGTTCGAGCCGACAATGCGAACGCCAGCGGTGCTGGCGAAAGCGTTGTAGGTCGAGCCGGTCGCGTTGGTCTGGCGGGCCAGCGACACGATGCTGTTCGGCTGCCCCAAGCGGGCCAGCATGGCAGCGATCATGCGCAGCGAGCCGCGGTCGGAATCGTACACGCTCGGCGCCAGGGTGGTGAGGAATCGGTCGGAAATCTGACTCATGGTAGTCCTTTCGTTGAGATTGGAGGTGAGGTTTCCGCCGGTTAATCACGCGCGAGCGTGAGGATGGAGAAGCCAAGTTCGGGATACTCGGGCTTCGCCGCGAGCTGCATGTCGAAGCGGTAGAAGCCGAGGTTGCCGAGCTTGTTGGTCGCCATGTCCGGGTTGTTGATCCAGCGGACTTCGCCCGTGTAGTTGATCGGGTCGAACTTCGCGTTGGAGAACGAAGTCGGGCCGACCGGACGCGGCTTCACCGTGTAGATGTCGCGGCAAAGGATCGTGATGACCTCGTACACCGCGAGGCCGCCCTGGGCGACCGTCTTGTAGTTCGGATTTGGAACCGACTCGCGGCCGACCGTCGTATCCTGATTGATGGTCGGATAGAGGAGCGTTGTCCCGTTGGCCGCGATGCGGATCGGAAACTCGTCGATGTTCGGAGCAAAGCCGTTCACCGCCTGCGTAATGCCGCGGGCAGCGAGGTTCATCTTCGCGTCGGCCGAGTAGTTGATCGTTTCGCGGACCTGCTCGTCGTTCTGGAACAGCTCGCGCTTGTAGCCAGGACCGCAGATCATGCCGAAGACGGGCGAACCCATCGCGGAGCCGAGAGCGTACTCGCCGGCGCCGGCGCGGATCATCTCGTCGTACAGCAAGGCCGCGTGAACCCAGTTGAAGTACGCGCTGGGCAGCGTGAGCGTGCTGAAGTCGGCGAGCGCGTCGCTCTTACGAGCGAAGGCGGTGGCGCTGGTCGTCGTGAGCTTGGTATTGATCATACCAATGTTCTTCACGCGATACCAGTCGGAGAGCCAGACGGTGCCGTAGGTGGCGAGGCCACGCTCCTTGTTCTTCACCTGCTCGACGCCCTGAAACATGTTCTGGACGGTATGCAGGTCGATGGCCTCAGACTCGAAGGCCGCAACCTCGAGCTGATACGTGCGCTTCTTGTTGCCGCTCTTGACGACGGTGGCGTCAACGGTCGCGGGATTGCCCGTGCCGGTGGCGAGCGCCTGATTGGTGAGGCCGGTCGGATACGCGGTCGGCAGCTCGTAGGTGTTCGTGAGAACTTCAGGGATGCGGCCGTCCTCCATCGTGAAGGGTTCGCGCTTGAACAGTGAGACAAAGGGGTTCGTGCGCCAGACGCGCTGATAGATGCGCTTTTCGATCTGGTCTTTGCGCCCCGCAAAGTAGTTGTTGATGTCGGTCAGGTCGGGAGTAGCAGGCATAACGCCTCCGTGTATTGAATGAGATGCTGATCGTCGGCGGGGCTATCGCCCATCGCCACGCGGTTGCCATCCGCGCCTGTCGGCTTGTCCCGGTCGAACCACTTCCCGGTTTTGGTTCGATGCGATTCCTGCGCGGCGTATTTTCCCCGCGCAACAGAATATAGCAGAAACTTGTTCACGAAAAAGGCGGCGCCCTTTCGAGCGCCGCCTCCCCCATGGAATCGGAGATCGACCCCTCAACCTCCGCCCCAAATCTTTCGCGCCGCAGCTTCGTGGCTCAGGTCGCTTTCGCCAGCGCCACCACCTTCACCGCCTCCGCCAACGCCAGCCGCCTCGCCCTTTTCACCGCGCAGGCTCTTCAATTCCGCCTGCAAAGTGGTCACAAGTTCGGTCAGTTGCCGGTACTCGGATTCCATCCGCGGAACTGCGTGCTGAAGGAAGAAATCCAGCGTTGCTGCCTTGATCGCCTGCTGCGCAGCGCCTTCCTCGCCGCCTGGGCCAAAAGCGTTCTGCTCCGCAGCGGTGCGAACGCCGTCCACCGCGGCATTGAACGCTTCGATGGCGGATTTTTCCTCCGGCGCAGCGTTCGGGTCCACGTCGAGCTTGAGCAGAAACTCGCTCATGCCGCCGAGTTTTTCCCAAGTCTTGGAGAAAGCCTCGCGCTGCGTCTCGAGCGTCTTGGCCTTGAAGCCCTGAGACAGCTCGGACGCCTTGCCAAGTGCCTCGCGCTCCTGCTGCGCGACTTGATAGAGCTGGCGGGCGCCGGACAGAAACTCGAACCGCTCGTACTCGGGCAATTTCTCGGCAATTTCGCTCGCGCCCTTCATGAACTCAGCCCGCGGCTTGGCGAGCAGAGCCGAAATGTCCGTGCCTTCGACCTGATTGTCGGAAAGGACGGTGTTGAGCGACTGCGTGATCTTCGCTTTCGGCTCGGTGAATTGGCGGATAAACTCCGGGTGGCTCTGAACGTCGAGAATTGCGATTCGGTCACTGAACGCCTTGTGCTCGGCCTTCAGCTTTTCGTAATCCGCCGGCAGCGCCGTACCGCCTGCGACTTTTGCCTCAAGTTCCTTGATGCGCGCGTCGCGCGCCGACAAATCGCCACGCAGTTGCTTGGTGATGCTCTTGACCGTCTCGAAATGCTTGGCTGTTTCGGGTGCCGCCTTCTCGCCCAGCTTGATTTTGTCCTCTGGATACTCGGTCGGAGCTGGCTCGACCGGCTTTTTGTCGCCAGCGGGTGCCGCCGCCTCGGGTTTTTTCGCAATGCGGCCCAGCAGACCCGGCTTCGGCTCAGTCACGGCCGGCTTTTTGTCGCTGGCAGGCGCTTCCGCAGCCGGCGCCTTATCGCCAGCCTGCGCCGCTGCGGCTGCGGCTTCCTTTGCCTGCGCTGGCGGCGCTTCCGAGCCGCCAAACAGCTTTGCTGCCGCCGCCTCATGGCTGTCTCCGCCTCCGCCTCCGCCGGCGTCGCCATCGTTTTCAGGCGCACGCAGCGCCCCGGTAAGGAATTTAGTCTTCATGGTCGATCAGTCCTTGGTCTGGGTAGGTTTCCGTGGGTTTCTCCGACTTCAACTTGGGCGTTTCGGCCTGGAGGAAGAGCGCGTGCTCGTACAACTCCCAGCCGCGAATCTCGTGCAGCCGGTCGTTGGCGCCCTGGATGCCGGAAGGCGCGTTGAACGAACTCGGCTTCATGTTCTGGACGCGGGCCAGCGCCTTTCTCAGCACGCCGTCGCTCAAAAGCGCCTTCAGTTGCTTGCGCTCGTCGTCCGTGAGGGGTGCAGGCGCGGCAAATGGCCGGCGTCGCGGGCGTTTCAGTGGGGTCGTCATTGTGCGGGAGATTGCTGGAGCTTGGCGGCGATGCCGTTGGCGATGCTCGCGACCATGCTGAAGCGCGGCCAGACTGCCTTGTACGCGCCTTTGCGCGTCTCGTCCTGCCGCAGAAACTCGAAATGCCGCTCGACGTGAGGCATTGAGAGCGAAATCGCCACGATCTGCTCGTGATTGATCTGCCCCGTCTGCTTGTAGCCGAGTGCAATCTGCTCGAGCGGCTTCAGGTGCTCGTCGATGTGCTCGAAATGCTGCTCGTTCGGGTCAACCGGCACGTCGATGCCGAGCCCCAGCGTCGTATTCTCGAGGATAGCCATCTTGCGCGACTGCGGCTCGCTGTTCGTGCCCTCCGGCAGCAGCGCCTTATGAACCGCGTGCGCGCCGAGCTTGTTCGCGACGTAGTTTTCCCGAATCCAGCGCCCGTTGAAACCCGGCTGCGTGGCGAGCGGCATCAGTTCTCGGAAAATCATCTCGCGCACCGCGGCCGTCGCAGTCGATGCAGACGCGCCTGTCTTAACCGTCACCTCGACATCGTGGATGACGTTGCGCGGAATCCCGCGCTCAATGCAGCGTTTTACGAACTTAACCGCATCTGGGTCGCTCGATCCCTTTTTTCGCAGGCGTCGGAAGCACTCCGTGAACAGGTTTTCGCCTACCTGCGACAGATAAATCGTGTTCGTCGCCGCCCCCATCTCGCCGTTCAGCACGGCCAGGATGTTTGCCTGCGTCGCCGTCTCCGTTTCCCCGATCTGCTTTCGCTGCTCGCGGTAAATCGCGTTGTTCTCGGCCTGATTCCGCTCGAGCAGTTCGATGATGCCCTGGCCCTGGGCGAGCTGCGGATAAACGGTGAGCTGCGTGAGTCCAGGCGGGAAGACATTGACCGCGCTGTAATTCTCGACCGGCGGCTGCTCGTCCGGCGTGTCGGTTGTCTTCTGAAAATTGATCCCCATCATGAACGTGGCACCGTCCATGAGCCGGCTCTTCATGCGGTTCGTGAGCATGGAGAAGAAGTAATTCTTCACCGCAAAGCCCTTGATCGTGTGAATCAGCCCACCGCGGCCGAGCGAGTAGAACACCGGGCCGATGATGTTGCGGAACGAGGAGGCGAACGTCTTCGACTTGTAGAGAAATTCGTCCACCTCGCCGTTCTTCGTGAAGATGTAGCAGCAGATGTCGCCGCTGAACTCGCGCACGAATAGCCGCACGATTTCAATCGGCGCCCACTTGCACGAGACGGCGATGTCGTTGCTGACAATCTCATCCTGCAACTTCGTCAGGTCGTCGCCAGGGTTCACGCTGCTGCCGCCGTTCTTTGCGAGCGAAAGCGCCTTCTCGAGCGCCCGCTTGTTCCATCCGGCATAAGTCGCGCGCTCCGCCGCCTTCGGCGTCCGCATCTTCTCCCAGATGTCCGAGGCCGTCATCTCGTCCTCGATGGCAACCACGTTCCAGTCCTCCGGGTTTGCCTTCGCGCGCTTCGGGAAAAGAATTTTTTCGACGCGCACCGCCTTGAAACGCGGCGTCTCCGAGTTCGGCCACATGCCGTAACCGGGACCGAACTTCACGAAGTCGGATGTGACCATCATGAACTGGCAGAAATAGTCCGCCCCCCAGTCCTCGATGAAAAGGTCAAACGCCTCCTGGAACGCCGTCGCCCACTTGTCGCTGTCCGGTGAGCGCGAGTGAACGCGGCACGAAATCTTGCTCGGCACCTCATTCACCATCTTCCAATACGGCAGCAGCGTGCGCTCGAACGCCGATGCGGCATCGCCGAAATTCACGTTGCATTGCCAGCCTACGCCGTCGCGGATCAGCTTCGCCGGGTCAAAGGGCCTGCCGCCCTCGAGCTGATTCGACACCTGCGTCCACACCTCCGTTCGCTTCCGATTGTCCTTCGAGAACGCCTCGTAGATTTCACGCGCAGCGGCCGGGTCTTTGACGCGCTGATCGGTGGCGGACGGCGAAGGTTTCGTTGGCATGGTCAATCGCTTGTTTCAGGGTGCGCGAAATCGCCCGGCAGCGCGGCGCAAATCTGCCGCTGTATGTCAATCGACACCTCGTAGTCGAAAGTCCGCTCCAGCCCCTTGTATTTCCGATGCGCCGTGACTGTCCCGATCAACTCCGGCAGCGAATTGCCACGCATCTCGAGCGCCGTTTCCGGCTGAGTATAGCGCCATCCGCCAGGCGGAGTCGTGCGGGTGTCTTTGAGCAGCGGCATGAAGGCCCCTAGAAATGCGCAAACTCGGTGGCTTCGTTGTATCTCTGTCCAGCTTTTATAGCAGCCTGCCGCGCCGTCGCCCACCGTCCCGCCGCCGACCCATGCACCACGCGCCGCCCTGGGAAAATGCCCTTGCGCGCCATCAGCTCCCCGAACTGCGAAGCCGCGTCTCCATAGTCGGGCGAACGCCCCAGCCGTTTCTTCACCTCCGCCTTCGTCTCGATCTGCACCTTCGAGCGATCCCCGGACTTCCGCACCATATACCGCCGCCCGCCCAGGTCGTCGATGGTCTTCGAGTCCAGATTCGCCAGCCCGCCAACAAGGCCCTCCTCCGCAAACGCCCGCAGGCGAAAATACAGCTCCGTCACGAAGTAGAGGTACAGGTCATCGCACTTGTCCGTCTCCCCAGTCTTCAAAATCCGGTCGGTCGGCGAACCACCGTACTCGATTCCGTGGATGTCGTAGCTCCACTCCTTCTGCAAAATCGCGAACACGCCGCGCCCGCCGCCCGTCTTGTCCATGATGAACTCTGTCGGCTTCACCGCGTGCTCCTTGCAAAGCTCCATCACCCGGTGCGCGATCTGATAGTCCTTCGGCTCGAACCCACGCCCGCTCTTCGTCGCGATCTTCTCCGTCTTGACCAGATTCAGCGCCGTCTGGCCGCCCCGCGTTTTCCCGTAGTCCGCAAACGCCAGCACGCAGTCGTCATGCTCGAACGCAGGGTCCAATGACGCGCATCGCACCGGCTGAAAATCGAACGAAATCGCCGGTTTCGCCTTCTCGATCAGCGTCTCCGTCCACACCCGCGCCACCGTCCCGTCCGGCGGAAAGAAACCCCGCACGTACATCCACCATTCCAGCGAGTCCTCCCCGTACTTGGCCCGAATCGTCTCGATATAGTCCGGCCGTATCAAAAAATCAAATACGACCTTCCCCGCCTTCACGTTCGGCGATTGCAGCCCGTCAAAGTGCAGGCACACGTTTCCGTCCTTCGTCTCCCAAAACAGGTCCGTGTCATGCACCGACCCCCACCCAC
>JACCDR010581297.1_pt1 | contig 18243 bp, 14 predicted proteins | sample 7446431 | NCBI WGS metagenome assembly JACCDR01 (sample SAMN15323443, study PRJNA562643) | freshwater metagenome | isolation source: river surface water | place: USA:Blue River Watershed | collected 2017-08-17
ATTAACCGATACCTACCAGCATCATCAGGCGAAAGTGACACTTTAGTTCAGATAAGCCTGACGGTGCAGCCGTTTTTTCAGTACTTTGGATTTCACATGGTGCCGCATCAACAGGTTGCGATACGGGATGTAATTTTGGATAATATATTGATGTAAAAGCATTTATAGCTGTTATATTGCGGCAGCTATACAGCAGCCTTCGCATCGTATGCGCGCCATGTCGCCGCTCCCGTCAGCACAAACACCCTGCTCCAGAGACCGCTATGCTACACATTCGAATGATCTGCCCCGCCGACGCCCCTTTGCTGGCGGATTATTATCAGCGTAATCTCACGCATTTTCAGCCCTGGGAGCCGCTGCGCAGTGCCGATTATTATGCGGAATCGGCGATACAGCAGCGGCTGCAGCACGAGCTCGCACTGCAACAGCGTGGTGAGGCGGCTTATTTTATTGCCCTGAGTGATGTGCCCGCCGCAGCGCCGGATGTGCAGCAGGCACAGAACCAGCAACACCTAGCACCAGCATCGATACTTGCTGAGACCAGTGCGACGTCAGCACAACCCACAATGCGTATTGTCGCGCACTGCGCGTTAACACATGTGATCTATGGTCCGCTGCAAAGTTGTTTTATGGGGTATGGTGTTGATCAGGCTTATCAAGGCCGCGGTATCATGCCACGGCTTTGCCAAGCGGCAATCACGTATGGGTTCTCCACGTTGCAACTAAATCGGATTATGGCCAATGTGATGCTACACAACCATCGCTCAACCGCGCTGTTACAGCGGCTTGGTTTTGTCGAAGAAGGCATCGCCCAAAAATATCTTTGTATTCAAGGGCAATGGCAAGATCATCGCATGATAGCATTGCTACACCCAAGGCATGTTGCATCCGCGCCTGATAATGTAAAAACATCTGTATAAGTGCGATTCTACTTATGCATTTGAAATGACATAACAATGCCAGTACCAGCCCTAGCGGGATAGAAACACCACGTGACCGCAATAGCAGCTTTGCACCTAAGTTCACCCAGAAAAGTAATCAACAGCTTGGTGGTTTTGATGAGGTTATTATCTGGCTATATACTAGGGGTATGTCTACCCGCGATATTCAGGCTCATTTTGAAGAGGCCTACAGGGTTGAAGTAACGCCGACGTTTATCTCCATCTTCGTTTATGATGACAGAAACCTCTATTTTTGGTCTGTTACTTTTTAGGGCAAGTTTACGGCAGGAGTCGAGCCCATCAGCAAAAAAGGCAAAAAGCTGACGCTAATGCCCTTCCTTTCTATCCTCAGTCCCTGAGCGATTGATTACCAATACCAACCTGATGATATGCTAAATTGACTAAATACATCCTTTTGCAAAGAAAGACGCAAATCAAAGTTAGTAGCTATGACCCATCGCGCATCGAGTCTGTATAGCCAACTATTACTATCGTCTGACCAACGTTGCTCCCCCTCAGCTCGCAGACTTAGTCGTTCGGAAGCATACCAATTGAGAGACGCAGTTGTACTTAAGTAAATGTCTTTGCTTTGAAGATTTTGTGATAAATAACCAACGCCTCCATAAAGTGCGGCCATAAATTGTTCCGTCACATCTGATTTAGCGTATCCTATACCAGCTCGTGTTTTGATCGCCAAACATTCCGTGCATTTTAAATGCTGCTGTCGCGCACCTACATCCAAATACCATGAGTGGTGCTGATCTCCAGGAAGCCCAGTCAGGTTAGGGCGAACACTTTCGATTTTTACCAAACTAAGATCGCGGAAATATACTTTGTCCTTAATAATACCAAGCTGCAACTCCCCCATTGATAGTGCCGCGTGGCGTGTGTGGCCAAAACTAGCATCGAGAGCATCATAATATGCAGGTCTAAGCCATAAATTAAGGGTGTTACTCCCCTCCAAATCAGAAAACAACCCTATATTAAGATAACTTGGTTTACGGCCTTGATCAGGTCGGTTATCGGAGTGATATGTTGGTTGAATACCTCCGGGAGGTAGTTGATACCTTTGTGATAGAACCTGATTGTAATATGCATTGTTGATATCGGCTTCTCCTTCTTTCGTATCGCGGAGAATTTGATAATAGTCCAACAGTGTATCTAAAATCGGATACTGCTCTTCTGGAGATAATGGAGCAAGTAAACTGTGCATTTTCGTTGGTTGTGCAACCAACAATTTAAGCTTTTCTCTTTGTATAGCCGTTAGTCTTTCGAATCTTTGATAAAGCCTGCTCTGTCTAGATGGATAAAAGCGTACTTGGTTGACAAGAGGCTTTTGATTGTGGGTAGCTTCAGATACTCGTTGCACCACCGCTTGAGGCGTTTCCCAGCCTCGCCAGTGATTCGTCAGGCGATTGTCGGTAACTAATTCCAACACTTCGCCAATGCGATAAGCGCAGTTCCGATTAAAAAAATAATAATCAAAATCAGCGGTCATCACTTCCCATAAGTGTCCCAGAATAAATTCAAGTTCATGGCTTGGTAAATCCAACTCAAATTCCCACAAGTCACGTAGTTCAGTCTCGCCATAATTATGAGAGTGATAGAAGTATTGCAAGTGACTAAACGAAGACGGGTAATGTCCAATCACTCCTTTGATAATGTATAGCGCCATATTTTCGTCGACCGGGACGTCAGCCCCAAAATTTACGGCTGTTGCAGTGAGGTCGCTACTATTTTTACGTCGTTGTCGATCATTTACTTTCAGCAATAAATGACCGTAATAAGACGCAGGGTTGCCGAGAAATCCTGTAGCAAAAACAAGGCTCAATGATTGTGCTTGACCATGTAGACTAAAAGATTCAAATTCTGGACAAGCTAGGCTGGATACTTCTTGTTCAGTCCATTGTAGTTGTTGTCGCAACCAACGGTAGCGTCCCGGAAAACGACATTGTATAGGCAGTCCTTTAATTTTACTCCCTTCTAGTAATCCAAGATATGTCGCTTTTAACTCCGCATGTGCATTCGTTGACCCATCCGCAGCTAGAAAAAACTCAGGGTTGGTTACCGCACTTTTTCCCTGTGGGGTGAAATGCAACAATTTAAGCCAAGTGGGAGAACTGGACAGTTTATCAAGCTTATCAAGTTTTTCAGAAGTGATTGTTGCCGCGTCAGCGTGATGAAAAAGGTTGAGTATTACAATACTGCAAAAAATATTGAGGGCCGAAACTAAAGTGTTTGAAAACATAAAAGGCACGCAGATTTCGCAGGGAGCAATGCGCTCCCTGCGGACTGAATCAGATCTGATTAGGCTGCGTTTGCTGCGGCCATTGCAGAATTAAACAGAATGGTAGATTTTGCAATCTTATCTGCACTCTGGTAATCAGCTGACGTCAATTGTTTTGCCATTTGAGAGCGGATGTTAGCCACCACGAGCGCTTGCTGTTGTGGATGAACCTCCATCAGCTGCAGAAGCGTTGTTAAATGTTCACCTTGACCGCGTGCGGTGTCTTCGGCGAGTTGGTCATAACTTTCCAGAATAAAAGTCGCAACTGCAACTTTCTTACCACTACAAGTTTGTGGGCTTGCGGTTGCTGAAGTGACTGCTGTTGTACCTAAGTCCCAAATAACGTTTGAAGTGACAGCCAGAGTTTTATTTTCTGAAAACAAAGCAGCACCAATACCACAATCAGAGTATGGGTTTGGACCTGAGCCCACAGTTTTATCGGCCGCGTAAAGACTTGAAGTGAATGCTGTCGAAAAAGCAACAGCAGCAAAAATTGATACAAATTTCATACATTCCCTTTTGTATTGTTTTGGATGTTGACTTAGTGATGTAAGTCGGCATCACCAAAGAAATGATATCACAACATTTATGTCAAATCATACGTTTGATTTTTAGGATTCATACAGGAAATTCATTTAGGCTAAATAGTGTACTATTTTCGAATGATTAGCCTAAAATTGCGCGATCGAAGATCGGTGATTATGTTGCTCTGCAAGCATCAGAGATCCACAGCCCTGTTGTAGTTAAGGTAGATCTTATATGATCCCCCCAAAAAATTATGCCATTAAAGCATATGGTTAATTGGCGATGGAACATTCATGGCAGATTCCTAATCGGATCGTTTACCATAGTTAAACTTGACTGCGGACCAAGCCATGAATGCTCATCGAATACTCGCTGACTTTCTCTTATTTGTCATGCCCCAAAAAATCCATACAGCCAAAATGGCTCAACTGAAAAAAGAGAGCAACTCGGTAGCTTAGCAATGAAGCTTTTCAAGTTGATATTCCGCTGAGTTATATGGTACAGACGAAGGCATGAGTTCATATTAAAGCCATTTATCTTGATTTATATACTTCACACCTCGCCCTTTGCCATAGCGATAAACCCTTGTAAATAATCGATATCTAGGTCGGTATCGCGCACACCGAGGTAAATATGCTTGTGGATCCCCAGCTCGCCTAAGGTGACGCTTTGAATGGCAAACCGATGTGCCGATTCTTCGGCCAACCAGCGTGGTAAGGCGGCGACGCCACGGCCACTGGCAACCATTTGCAGCATAATGTCGGTGTTTTCGATGGTTTTATGCTGTTTCGGGGCGCAGCCTGCGGGGATCAGAAACTGGGTAAAAATATCCAATCGATCGGGGCTGACGGGGTAGGTGATCAACACCTCTCGGCTGATATCAGCAGGGGAGGCGAAGGGAGCGCTTGCCAATTTGTGTGAGCTGGCCACCACCAACACTTGTTCGTAAGCAAATACCGGTTGGTAATGCAAACCGCGCTTAAACAACGGATCCGGCGTGACCAACAGGTCGATTTCAAAACCAAACAAGGCGCCTATGCCACCAAACTGAAATTTCTGCTTCACGTCGACATCCACCGATGGCCACGCGGCTAAAAACGGTGCCACCAATTTGATCAGCCATTGATAACAAGGATGGCACTCCATGCCGATACGCAGTGTTCCACGCTCGCCATTGGCAAACTGTGCTAACCGCTGCTGCGCCTGCTCTAGTTGCGGCAATACCCGATTGGCCACAGCCAACAAATAATGCCCAGCTTGCGTCAGTTTTAAGCTGCGGCCTTCACGCAGCCAGATGTCGGTGCCCAACTGCTGTTCTAATTTGCGCATGGTATGGCTCAGCGCCGATTGTGTCAGGCACAGTTGCTGGGCAGCGGCGGTTAATGAACCTTGCTGTTCCACCGCGCGCACGATGGCAAGATGATGACGTTCCAACATATCGATGATTTCCTTTCATGGGTTGGTGAAAAAATACCATTTTTATTCATCAGTAACTAGCTTTAGCATTATAGACATCTAAACGTCTTTATCTTGAGTTTCGTAGATCGCAGCGTTGTAGATCGAAACTTTATAGATCAAAGCGTTGCACGCTCATGGCATCGAAGTGCCAATCAGCGAACACATAGTAGGTTATCAAGGTGCACCTAGCGCATCAGCACACAAGGAGTCATCACATGCAACATCCACAGGATTTATCCGCGCTTGATATTGGTTATCGTATCCGCCGTACTCGTCTTGACGAGCACTATCAGCCGGCCGAACACACGCGCTTGACCACCAACTTTGCCAATTTGGCGCGTGGGGAGCTGCGGCAGCAAAATCTGCGGACGGCGCTGTCGATGATGAATGCTCGTTTTAACCAATTGGTGTATTGGGATAATCCACACGCCGATAGGTATAGCGTGGCGCTGGATATTGTCTCGGTGGACTTGCACATCCAAGGCGCGGCCGAGCCGTTTCCATCGATTGAAGTGCTACAAACTCGCATTGTTGATGAAAAGACGCAGACGGAACTGAGCGGTGTGCTGGGCAATAATTTTTCATCGTATGTGCGCGATTACGACTTTAGCGTGCGGCTAGTTGAGTTTAATCAGCCTACATTACATTCGGCGAGTGAGCATCCGGCTGGAACTCACGCACATGTGGCGCAGCCCCAAAGCACCGGCTTTCGTGTGCCCGAGGATTTCGGCGAGCTGCATGGTCAATTATTTCAACGTTTTATCCATTCGGCGCTGTATCGGCAGCATTTTCAGAAATTACCTGTGATTTGCCTGAGTGTGTCGGATAACAAAGTGTATGAGCGCCGCGATAATCAACACCCAATTTTAGGTGTGGAGTATGTACCCACCGAAGCCTCGTTAACCGAGCAGTATTTCCAAAAAATGGGCCTGCAGGTGCGCTACTTTATGCCGCCCGCCAGTGTGGCGCCATTGGCGTTTTATTTTATCGGTGACTTGTTAAACGATTACACCAATTTGGAATTGGCCAGCACCATCAGCACCATGGAAACCTTTCAAAAAATTTACCGGCCCGAGATCTATAACGCGCATGCGGTGGCGGGGCCGCGATATAGCCCGCGTTTAGCCTCGGCGGCCTATGCGCCAACGGCGGTGGTGTATGACCGCGAAGAGCGCAGCCGTTTGGCGGTGCAGCAAGGGCAGTATGCCGACCTGCATTTGATCAGGCCGTATCAGCAGATCCTGGCACGTTGGGCCGCGCAGCCCACACAAAGCGATCAGCATCGCAGCTAGCGCTGTCAGCACAAACCTATAGCCGACGCATCGTCAATAAACAGTAATTAAAACATCAGCATAACGCGTGTTGTTTCGCTACAAAACCGCAGAGGTCACTATGAGCATATTATTTCCTACCTCCACCGCAGGCAGCTTGCCAAAACCAGCATGGTTAGCCGAGCCGGAAACCTTATGGTCGGCATGGAAGCTTTCTGGGCAACACTTGGCCGATGCGCAGCAGGATGCGCTGCGTATTGCCCTGCAAGAGCAGCAGGTGGCCGGTATCGATATCGTCAGTGATGGAGAACAAACGCGGCAGCATTTTGTCACGACCTTTATCGAGCATTTGGCGGGTGTTGATTTTCAGCAGCGGCAACGGGTACGGATCCGCAACCGCTATGAGGCCAGTGTGCCGACGGTGGTGGGGCCAGTGTCGCGGCCAACGCCGGTGTTTGTTGAACATGCAAAATTTTTACGCCAGCAAACCGATAAACCAATCAAATGGGCATTGCCAGGCCCCATGACCATGGTGGATACCTTGTTTGATGCCCATTATAAAAATCGCGCGCAGCTGGCATTTGAGTTTGCCCATATCTTGAACCAAGAGGCCAAAGCATTGGCGGCTGTGGGGGTGGATATCATCCAGTTTGATGAGCCGGCGTTTAATGTTTTTTTTGATGAGGTCAATGACTGGGGCATTGCCGCCTTAGAGCAAGCGGCCGCCGGCGTTCACTGCGAAACCGCGGTGCATATCTGTTATGGCTATGGCATCGCCGCCAATACCGAATGGAAAAAAACCTTAGGCAGCCAGTGGCGGCAATACGAGGCAATTTTGCCAAAGCTGCAACATTCCAGCATCGATATCATTTCGCTCGAATGCCACAACTCGCGGGTGCCATTGGAATTACTACAGTTGGTGCGCGGCAAAAAAGTGATGGTCGGCGCTATTGATGTCGCCAGCCACATCATTGAAACCCCAGCCGAGGTTGCCGCCACCTTGCGCAGTGCGTTGCAATATGTCGATGCCGACAAACTATATCCCTGCACCAATTGCGGCATGGCGCCATTACCACGCCAGATCGCGCGGCAAAAACTGCAAGCGCTAAGCGCCGGCGCGGCATTATTACGCCACGAAATGCAGCCCACATAAACCCAGCCACGCCAGCTGCGCCAGCTGCGCCAGCTGCGTAAGTGCAGCGGTGGCAGCTGTGGCAGTTGTGTAAGTGCAGCGGTGGCATCTGTGTAAGTGCAGCGGTGGTATCTGTGTAAGTGCAGCGGTGGTATCTGTGTAAGTGCAGCTGTAGTGCTTTGGAACATCTAAACCATATTGCCGCGAAAGGCCGCCATCAGGCCGGCATGGGGGGGCAGTTAACTCACGCTAAACGCCTTGCAACATCGCGGCAAAACCTGGGGGCGGCCGGTGTGGTAGGCCATCCGGCCGCACAGGCAGCGTTCAGTAATTTATCAGCTACTTAATGTAAGCCGTAACTCATTTCACATCAATGCGTTATCCGCTAAAAACTTGACATAAGGCATGCAAAACCTGGTTACATGCCTTTCGCGTGGGTGGAGCTATGTTATGTGTTTGCGCTTTGTCTGCGTTGTGCATGCTCTGCGTTGCCAAGCGTTATTCCGTCCTAGTGTTGCTAGGCTGCTCTGGTACCACCGGGAGTTGGGCTTTATCGGCCAAGGCTTGGCTGAGTTTGCCGGTGGCGGCCCAGATGCAAAGCGCGCCCCAGGCTATCCATGAGATCCCGGCGGGAATATTAAGGATGGCGATTTTGCCCAGATGCTGGCGGTTAAACACCACGGCGATAAGGGTGGGCAGAAACCAAACCACCACTACCAGCAAGCCAACGCCAACTAAAAATGCCTGATCGGCATGCTGCCAGTGTTGGCTCATTGCAGTGAAGCTCGTTTGTAGATGGCTGATGAAATGTTCCATGTGAATGTCCTCGTTGTGGCTCTCTTTGTTGCTTTTGGGTTTATTTACTTGTGTTTAGTTACTGGTGGTTAGTGCTGTGTGCTAGTCCTGTGTGCATAGCTATTTGCGTTTAGCTATTTGTGTTTAGTTACTTGCGTTTAGTTACTTGCGTTTTCGTTCCAAAATGTCCAGCGCCTTGGTTTGGCGGATGCCCTCCACAGCGGTGTCAGCTAGCCGCTGTGTGGATAACCGTCATCTACATCACTGTCACTTGCATCACTGCCATTTACATCGCAGCCATTTATATCGCAGTCATTTAAATCGCCGGCGCTGTGTTTGGCGTGGCCTGTGCGCTGTCTTTATCCAGTAATTGCGTTAAGGCTGCGCGCAGGGCGCTCACCTGATGGGCTTGACCGGCTTGCACCACGGTGCTGATGTGATGGAGTGCTTGCAAATCCAGGGTTGGGTCGCGCTGCAGTACAATAAAATCGGCACGTGATCCTGCGCTAAGTTGGCCGCGGTCGGTGAGGCCTATATGGTGCGCACCGCCCTGAGTGGCCAAGGTGAGTACTTGCCAGTTGGTAAGCCCTGCCGCTTTGGTTAATTCCAGCTCGCGCAGATAAAATGGCCCACTGCTGTTTAAATCGGTGCCAATGGCCAGCGGTACACCAGCGTCGTAGAGCCGTTTGAACAGTTCCAGCACTTTGGGCATTTGTTGCTGGGCGCGCCGAATATCGTCGGCACTCCAATCGTAGCTGGGTGCCGCCATGAGGCCACGCCAACTTTTGCGGCTGTGCGGGTGAAAACTCCACATCTGCGGATCGGGGTAGCGCTGCTCGAGTTCGCGGGCAAAATAAAATAGCTCGTTTACGTGCAGTGTCAGATCGAGCCGTGTTTGCTGCTTGGCCAGTGTTTTGAACAGCTGCTGCATCGGTTTGCTATCGTAGTCAACATACTCAAACCATTGATAAATAAAGCGCTGATTGGCTGGGTTTTGCCGAGACGCCAGATAAGCGCTGCGCGCTGTGCCGCTGAGTAATTCGGCGCTGGTGGGCAGCGCATGTGTCAGCATATCAATGCCGTGATCGGCTGCAAATTGCCAGCTGACCTGGTCTAAGTGCGCGATGGTCTGCAAGCCGGCGGCTTTGGCGGCGGCAATCCCCTGCGCCACCTCGTCGGCCGTTAAACCGCCATACAGTTTAACGGCGCGCACGCCTTGGGCTTTTTGCCGGTCAATTTCAGCTTGCCATTGTGCTGGGTCGCTTGGATAAACCGAACCACCCACAATGGGTGTTGGATCAAACACATAACCGGCATAAAACAGTTCCGGCCCCAGCCATTTGCCTTGCTGCTGAGCTGTGGCATAGGCGGCGTTGGCTGTCGGTTCTCCCGCAGGGCTAAAAGCCGTGGTGATGCCATAGGCGAGGCTGCTGATGGCATGATACTTGGTTATTTCAGCATCACCTTTTAAGGTCATGGTCGGGGCGCCATTGACCATTTCTACCCGAAACGGTCCCGCAGTCAGATGCAGATGCACATCAATAAGCCCTGGCATGACAAATTGATCCTGCAGATCTTCATACCGATCGGCGGCGGGAAGTTGCTGCGCAGGGCGCTGCTGGCCGTGTGCCACTATGGTGCCATCTTGTACCAAGAGCCACCCGTCGGTGATTTTTTGTGCGGTTGCCGGATGGATCACTGTGGCATTGTGGTACAACACAGTGCCGAGCTTGTACGCCGAGCTGTTGGTGGCCACGCTTGGAGTCACAGTGTTTTTCGTACCGCTTATCACATTGCTCTTCACATTGTTTTTTGTATGGCTAGTGTTGATGTGATTTGTGCCAGACAGCGATTGCGCGCAAAGCGATGTTGTACAAATCAATGCGCTAGCCGTCACTGCGCGAACAGTGACAGCGATACGACGAACACATAATTGAGGCATATTCATCCTGACTCCGTGATTGAAAAAAGGTAAAGTGCTTTCTAAGTCATTGAGAAATCGCGAACTGTTACAGAATTTTTTGTGGTTTTTTTCTGTAACACCTGCGGGCATGGCGCGGACTGCTACAGATCCAAATCAATACAGAACCAAACAAATACAGAAGCGAACCAATACAGAAGCGAACAATGCAGAACCGAACCATTACAGAACCAAACTAGGGGATGGGCTTGTTACATCGCATGCCAGGGCGATGCGCTTTAAAGTAAACACTTACAATTTACCGACAAGGAAAGCCGATATGACCACCAAGCCTCAGCGTTTGACCCGCGTTACTCCAGATCGACATGCGCTGCCTACGACGAGCAACATGCACCAGCGGCAGGCCGCCCCCCATTACACCAATTGCACAGCACCTCACATGGATCGCGAGAAACCAAGACATCGGCGAGCGGGGGGATGGCTCTCTCCAAGGCATTATCTTGGGTTATCGCTGGCCACCTTGTTATACCCAATGCTGGGGCAGGCCATTATTGTGCGGCATGATGTCGCCGATACGGCCTATCAGCAGCTGGCGCAGCAGGAGCGAGCCACGGTCAGCTTTATGCGGCCTCGTGCTGCACCAACCCCTGAAACGGCTGCCACCTCGTCTGCGGCGGCGAATGCAACAGCGGTGAAGGCAACAGCCATGGTGGTGGAAGGGACGGGCACCTTGGTGCGGGCGGATTGGGTGTTAACCGCAGCCCATGTGGCACATCATCTTAAAATTGGTGATGCGGTCACTTATCAGCAGCGCGACTATCGCATTGCGCGCATTGATATTCATCCCAGTTGGCGGCCACAACAGGTCAATGGCGATATTGCGCTGGTGCAGCTGCAGCAGCCCATTGCCGATGCTGAAATTGCACAGCTTTACCGTGCGACAGATGAGCAAGGCAAGGTACTCACCTTGGTCGGCCGTGGCGACGTCGGCGATGGGCTTCGTGGTGTAGTGACGGGGGATGCCATATTGCGTGCAGCGCACAATCAGGTCATCGCTAGCCAAACCCAATGGTTACAATTTCGTTTTGATCAAGGTGCTGATGCGCTAGCGCTCGAGGGGATCAGTGGCCCAGGGGATTCGGGCGGACCTGCGCTGCTGCGTCAGCATGGCCAGCTGTGGGTGCTGGGCGTCAGCGCTTGGCAGGATGCCAGTGCCACCGACTGGCAAGAGGGCAAATATGGCGTGATCGAACATTACAGCCGTGTATCGCACTACCATGATTGGTTGAGCGCCATACTGGCATCTGCCAGTGCCCATGGCGCTTAACCAAGCATGGTAGTGCCCATAGTGTCCATAGCGCAACAGCCGGCACTATTCACGCTAGCAGCGCTAAAGTCAACGGAGCTTAAGCCTCTGCGCGCAGTTCATGGTGCGTCATCATTGAGCATCACAAATGAGCCGCATAACCGCGCTTTCATCCGAGAGCGCCATAAAACCAAGCACCTCATAAAGGCAAACCGCATATGCACCTCATCATCGTCACCGATATTTTTGGCGTCACCGCCGCCGTTTCAGCACTGGCGCAATCCATGCAATCCCTGCCGGTACAGGTCTCGGTGCTGGACCCCTACGCAGGCCAGGATCCACTCTTGGCCAATGAGAACATCGCCTATGACTATTTTTTAGCGCAGTGCGGCCACGATGCTTATGTGGAAAAACTCCAGCACATGATGCGCAGCGCCAGCGCGCCAATATTTTTACTTGGCTTTAGCGCTGGTGCATCAGCCTGTTGGCGCAGTATCGCCAGCCGCTGGCCCAATAAGGTGGTACATTGTATTGGCTTTTATCCCGGGCAAATCCGGCATTATCTTCACCTCAGGCCACAGTATCCTTGCACTATCATTTGGCCCGCGCACGAACATCATTTTAGTGTGGCGGAAGTGAGTGCGCAGTTAGCGCAGCTGCCGCATGTACATTGTATGCATACTGAATTTTTGCATGGTTTTATGAACCCCAGTTCAGAATCATTCTCCGCGCCAGCGGCGGCTCAATTTCACGGCGTTATTCAGCAGATGCTGATGCAACATATTAACAAATAAGGTGCATCTTATCGTATCTGGGCGCAAAATCTGTGTGGCGTGACGGTAGGCGCTCATCGTGAGTGGAGCGTGCTGGGGTTGCATGTTGTTTAGGGTTTGACAACGCTACTTAAGAAAATGCTGTTGTTTTTCATGCATATTTTTTATTTCTAACATGCATCACACGAGATGTGTGCATACTCAGCGCGCTATTGATTTATGCTTTTTCAAATGCTAGATTGCCATTTGAAAGCAAATTGTTGCCTCTTTGTTTTATTGGTTTAAATGGAATTTTTAATGGTTAACCGTGCCGTACCACCTGCCATGGCGTTCAGCCAGTGTTCAATATCCTCTGGCATTCTCTTTATCTATGATGATCAATGCCGAGTACATAGCCTAAATATCATTTTATAAACAACACCCATAAAACATGCTGCACAACATGCTTATATTCAATCATGTCATCCGTTACAAAATTTCATACATAGGTGTGCTGGTCGGAAAATGAGCATACGGCGGGCGTGGTACATGGTTCATATCACATCATCACTTTTTAATTATGGAAAATTAAATCATGAAAAAAATCATCTTATCACTGGCCTTGTTGTGCTTCGCTGATGTATCTGCCAATCCGGTGCCAGCATCACCAGTAACTACACCCACCTCGACCATCAACACCGTGGGCAGTATGCCAGGTTGGGTCATGACCAAATTGAATACCCATCCGCTGCAATTTTGGGTGATCAATGCCGACAAAAAAGTACTTTATGTACATGAAGGCAAAACGGTGGTGCCAGATGATGTGCTGCTTAAATTAAAAACAGCACCGGATCAAATCAAAAGTGAGCTTAGGGCTGAGCACAGCTTTGCTGGGATCCAAAAAGTATCCCCGGAGATTGCCACATTGATAGAACAAGCCTTACCGACACCAGATGCCTTGGTGTTACTCAACGTCGGTTTTGATCCAAAAGTATTTCAAAACCCACAAGACCCCGCGAATCCGTGTCCTCCGTGCAAAGTGCAAGCGGCCAAACTGGCAGAGTTGATGAGCCAAGTGCAGCAAAAACCAATCACATTAATTCATGTTGAATTAAGGAATTAACATCATGTTGTTGGATGAGGCCTCGCTTCGTCGGGGCCGCGATTGGCGTTTGCCCGCCTTGGCTGTGGCGATCTTTGCATTGGTGGCCGGTTTAGTGACATTGGTGTGGCGTGATATTGATCAAATCACCGCCGGCCATCAACCAACGACAGAACACATCCAGCATACGGTGGTGGCACAAAAACCCTTGGTAACGCTTGTGGCTGCGAATGGTGTACTTAAAAGTAAAAGCGGGCAACGCATCGTTAACCAAGTGGAAGGTAAAGTGGTTGCGATCCCTGTGGTGGCAGGGCAAAAAATTAGCCAAAACACCGTTATTTTTGAGTTGGAGAATCTTGAAGTCCGCAAACGCTACACCCTTGCGCAGCAAGAAAAGCGCCTCGCCGAAGCCGATATGCAGAGTGTTGTTTCAAGCTTAAAACAAGAAAAAAGCCAGCTCGCCTATGAATTAGCCTTGAGTGAAGGTGAAGTCAGAGTCGCCACCACAGAGCTGGCCGCCAAAGAAAAATTGCATAGCTCTCATATCATTTCTGATATTGAGCTCGAGCGGCAGCGGGTACTGACCAGTAACGCGCAATCGAAACACAAGCTGTTACAACAACAATTTCAGCAATTTGATGAGCAGGCCAACAGCAAATTAGAAACCGCCAAACTCAAGGTTGAGCAAAGTCTCACCAACGAAACGATGGCGGCGCAAGATGTCGCTATGTTGAAGGTGCGCGCCGAAATTGATGGGGTGTTGCAAGAAATCGATCCCAGCGTATATGTCGGTGAATGGTTGGTGGTGGGTAAAAATTTAGCTCTGGTTTCTGATACGACTAAATTGTTTGCCGAAGTTCGGATCAACGCCAGTGATGTACAAAAAGTGCATGTAGGACAAGTGGCGGACGTGAATATTAAAGGCTTACCTATTGCGGCCACTGTGAGTCGTATCGCGCCAAGAGCAGAACATAACCAAGTGCAAATCGATATGGAACTCGCCGGACCATTGCCTGCCACCGCCATGCCGTTTGTTGAAGTCTCGGCCACCATTAGCCTTGTTCATAAAGAATCTGCCCTGCAGATCGAAAAACCAAGTTATCTAAAGGTTGATAATCATCAAGCACAGTTGCTGGTCAAAAAACCGGGCGAGCGCCATTTTTCATGGCGTACCGTGGAGGTGGGAATGGTCACGACCGGTGCCGTTGAGATTATCGCAGGGCTGAGTAAAGGTGATGTGGTCGCGCTGGATGCAAGTGAGGATGACGTATGACGGAGCGGGCAACCCCTTTGATTGATGTTCGGCAATTGAGCAAGCATTTTGGTTCACAGGTCATTTTACGAGACCTGAGTTTCTCGTTGTTCCAAGGCGAATTCATGGCTATCGAAGGGCCTTCAGGGTGTGGGAAATCGACCTTGTTGTCGGTGCTTGGTTTATTAGATTTGGAATGGCAAGGCGATTATCAGCTTAGCCAGTTACAGGTTAAAACTCTGAATAAACGCCAGTTAGCGGCCGCACGCAATCAACACATTGGCTGGATTTTTCAGAACTTTAATTTGATTGGTGAGTTATCTGTGCTGGATAACGTGATGTTGCCGATGCGTTATGGCAATTTTGGTTCTGCGTCTTTGCAGCAAGACAAAGCGCGAACTGTGTTGGCGAGTGTGGGCCTTGCCGACAAAGCGGCCAGCTATCCGCATACGTTATCGGGCGGTCAGCAGCAACGGGTGGCGATTGCCAGAGCCTTAGTCACCGCGCCCAGTATTTTATTTGCCGATGAGCCCACCGGTAACTTAGACAGTGCCAGTGCCGCCATGGTGTTTGAGCTGTTGACACAGCTTAATCGGCAAGGCATGACCATTGTGATGGTGACGCATGATAGTCAGTTGGCTGCCAAGTGTTCGGCGCGTTTAAAAATGCAAGATGGCCAGATCCTGCAAACCACCAGGTCATCGTCGCTATGTTAAAGCAAGATTTACATCTTGGTTTACGTTTTGCGTGGCGGCAGAAATTAACCTGGAGCATTTTAGTACTGGGAGCCGCTTTATTCTGCGCCACCTTGTATTTAGTCGTCAGCAGTTTTATCTACTTTAACCAAGACCGACCGGCGTGGATGACACAATCTCAGCCACTGTTTACCTTGGGCGGGAGCAGCCCAAACGGCACTTTAGAGCCTTTAAATCTGCAAGCGGTCCAACAAGTACAGCAGCTGCCGTTGATTGGCAAGATGTCGATAATCGGCAAAGGCTTTACTGCGAAATTTCGTGTGGGCGATCTGACATTTGATACAACACCGACTTTTTATTCCGCCAATATTTTTGAGGTGTTACAGCCCAAACCTGCAGTAAAGAATTTTGATCCACAAGGGGTTTGGATCAGTGCATCGTTTTGGCAACAAGAACTGCAAGGGATGGACCTGACAGGGCAGCACCTTAGCTTAACTGAGCATGATATCCGCTTGCCCATTGCAGGCGTGCTGCCGGCTGAGGTGACGTTGCCGGCACCATTGACCAATGGCATATGGCTGCCGATGGAGATGCAAAAGCAGTTTGTGAAAGTCACCTTTAATGTGCCATTACCATCCGAGGTTCAAGACGAATTTAAAGCTAAATTAGCAATGAAAATGCCGATTTACTATGGCATTTTCACCACAGAACGAGCCCCTACGCTGGCTAATTTGCAAGCTCAAGTGCAAGAGAGTCAACGCAAAGATGCGGCCATGTCAGAGGATGTGAAAGTCTACACGCGGGAATTGCGCTGGACGGTGTTAGCAGGGGTTGTGCTTAATCCGGAGCAGAAATCGGCACTACGACGTTTAGCAACCATGAGCGGCTACCTAGCGATCGCTATTGGTTTGGTGGTGTTTTTATCGTTGTTAAGTTATTTCTGGAATAACATGGTCAGCCGCCAACAGGAGTTTGAGCTTCGGATTGCGGTGGGGGCCAACGGTTGGCAATTGTTTTGCCAATTACTTCGCGAACAAACCTGGTTTTTGCTCGCTTTGGCGGTGTTTAGCAGCTTGCTGATCGTCATCAGCCAACAATGGCTGTTAGATAGTTTTTTACAACAAACTCGCGACAACAGTGCATTAGTGCTCAGTGGCATGATCACCTTGGCGGTATTACTGACCGTGTTTTCGTTATGTCTGCTATTTCCGTTGTTTTCGCTGCTGCGAAAAAATATATTTCGGCGCAGTAAGGCCGGCCAATTAACGCCAGCGCAGCGCCTATTTATCACCACCAATCGCCAAATCCAAGCCAGCATCGCGCTGCTTTTGGTCAGCTTTGGTTATGGCTTTTATTTATCATCGTTATCACTTCGGCATGCCACGCTCATCGATACATCGTTACGCCAAGTGTCGATTGAAGGTAACGATCAACAAAAAATGACGTGGCAAATCCTTGAGCAGCATTTAAAGCAAACCGCTTTACATCATGAGGTCTTGTTATTGTCAGACGTGGTGGTGCAGCCAAAAGAGTTAACCTTGGCGGTGAGCCCAACATCGGTAGATGATCCCAATAATGTGGTACTGCCGACCTACTTTGTGTCGAGCAATTTTTTTCAGAAGCTGGGGTTATCTGAGCAGGCGGTTCAGTCCAATCAGGTATGGCTAAATAAAGCTGCCATGACGCGGCTGGCGCTCGCGGCTGAGGAAAAGCCTTACCTTTATATCAAAGATAATCCTCTCAATGTGTCGGATAAAAACGCAGGTCTGGCGGTGGCGGCTGTGGTGGAAAACTTACCGCATTTTGGCATGCTAAAAACGCAAGAGCCGGTACTTTATTTACCTCTACAAGATGCCTCGGCACTGTTTTCGAATGCGATGTTGCTCTATCCCGCGCGGTATGAAGCGCAGATGCAGCAATTTTTGCAGCAGTTGCGAGCGGTGTATGGCACCAATATTACCATTCGCACCAAAGGGAGCATTGCTGAGCAACTGGCACAGATTAATCAGCTTGAAATTCTCTTGATGGAAACCCTGCTCATACTGGCCGCCTTAATGGTTGGGGTGGTGGCGCTGAGTTTCTATAGTTTGATGGATGCCGAGATTTGTCGGCAGCAAGCCACCTTTGGCGTAATGCAGGCCGTTGGTGCAGATATGTTAGATTTATTGTTGGCGCAATATCGGCAACTGCTCCCTGTGGTACTGGGGGCATGCATGGTGTGGGCGATAACGGTACTATGGTTACAAGATTGGTTGTTGCTGCATTTTGCCACAGATTTGTGGCAGGGCCGCGTGTTGTTGGTGGGCGTGTTGGTCCTTGGCTTAACACTGGTGCTAAGCTGCGCATTACCATTTATACGGATGTCATCACAACAGATCGCCCATCATTTGCGTTACCAGGGGTAGAGGGGTTATCAATTTTTATCAACATGTTTGGTGCAAACCTTGCGACTGTGCTTTGCGCTGTACTGCGCCTTGCGATGAACAGCCCTTTGAGATGAACTGCGCGCTGTATGCACAGTTGGCACCCTTGGTTTTCGCAACGACACTAAGTAAGTTGATGCGTAGCATCTAATCGGACATTTTCTGCACCGGGCTTGAGATCATCGGCTTGGTGCCAGGAGTGGACATATCCTGCGGATTGCTTTCACGTATTTGGTCCTGCTGACGGCTTTGTTAGATATCATTTTTGCCTAAGTGTTTGTTTGGTTATTTAATCTTATTTTTTAATTTAGCGGCTGCACCGCGTAGCAAAGATTTCGCCTTTGGCGAGATACTTTCTTTTGCCTTGCCAAAAGAAAGTATCC
>JACCDR010593946.1_pt1 | contig 18242 bp, 28 predicted proteins | sample 7446431 | NCBI WGS metagenome assembly JACCDR01 (sample SAMN15323443, study PRJNA562643) | freshwater metagenome | isolation source: river surface water | place: USA:Blue River Watershed | collected 2017-08-17
CTGATTCTGTGACGTGGGGGCGACTGCAAAGCATAGCTACTGCGCAGTCGGTTGGTATGACCATGTCCCGGTCCTGGTAAATCTCCCCCTGCGAAGCAGGGGGAGAGGTGTAGAAGACCCCTTAGTTGCGGTCAGGAGACCCTATGATCAAGTGTCGATGCGCTATGTGCGGGCGTAAGGATTCCAAGGCGAATCGCAATTCATTGTACCGTCAGCTCGGTTGCGATGAGTTGTTGCCCCGAGGTAGGGACAAGATTGAACAGCGACGTCGGCTGCGCCGAGTCGAGAACCGAAAGTGGGCACACCTGTGAACAGACTGAACAGCTACACTACCAATCGGGGTGGTGTAGGTCAGTACAAGGCAGCGAAGGACAACGTCCCACCTGGCAAGAAATGGTGCTCTCGTTGCGACGACGTCAAGGCATTGGCTGAGTTCTCTCATAACTCTAAGCGTATCTACGGCAAGATCATAAAGGTGCCGATGACGTGGTGCAAGGATTGCATGAGAGACAATACCAATAAGCGCAATGCAAGGAAACGGGCTGAGCGTGGCTAGGCAACGCTTACGCTTGCGCCTCTATTGTACGTGCGGGAACTACATCGACTTTCCCTACGTAGACGGTAGACCCTTCGCTTGTAACAAGTGCTTTGCAACGTACAGTGTGACACTTGTCACAGATACCGACGAACTATTTACTTGACACGTTCTATCCGATAGGTCAGGGTACCCTCATGGCACAGAAGCCTTACGATTTCAGCAAGCGCCTCAAGGACAAGAGCCGTGCTTCACGCACGGCAGCCCAGGCTCGTGCACTGGCGGATGAATTCCGTGAGCCAGAAGGTATCGACATTCACATGATGGCAGTTGTTGATGAGCTGCTTGGCGCACCTCCTGCTAAGAAGTTCTCTTGGCTGTCTAAGGACGAGACTCTCGCCTTCGCCGACCAACTTTGGCCACACCAGAAGCAAGCAGTCATGTTGACTGTGCGCAATAAGAAGACTGGTGTGTACACTCTCAATGCTAGTGACGTTGGCACTGGTAAGACTAGAGTGGCAGCTGCTGCTGCGCAGACACTGAACTTCAAGAAAGTTCTCTGGCTTACGTCTAAGAACTTGGTCAAGCCCACCGTTGAAGAGATCATGCGTGTCGGTGGAATGGCTATTGCTATTGGTGATCAGTCCAAGCTGTGGACTAGCATGCCTTTCGGTGCGCAGTACGATACTATCTTCTACGTCACGAACTACCAGTGCGTCTATCGTGACCATTACATGACCACTGCTGGGTCCATTGGACCCGAGTGGGATTGCATCATCATCGACGAGTGCACCGTACTCAAGGGTGGTGCAAGCTATTCGCCTACCAAGATTTGGAAGGCTACTAAGGAACTGTGTAACGCTAAGTTCCCTAAGGCATACAAGATGTTCCTGTCTGCCACGCCGGCAGAGAATGCGCCCGAGGAAATCTGGGCCTACCTCAACATCTTCGATCCTGAGCGCTTCAAGTCGTTCGGTGATTTCAAGAAACTGTTCTGCTTGGTTGACCGAGTGACAGGCAAGCCTTACTTCAAGGCAGACATGTTGCTTGAACTCTTGGGCGGAATGTGCATTCGTCAGACAGTCTCGTCTATCAAGGCAGACTTCCCCAACTTCAAGGCTGCGGACCTGGATGACCCGTACTGGTTCCATGCTATTACCGTGCCGCTCAACGTGGACCCGGATACTAGCGTTGGTCAGAAGTATCTGTCTATGCAAGATGCTTCCTTCGCTCAGTTGGATAGGGAAGGGCACCACGTACTCAAGCCGAAGATTGTGCTTGAAGTCATGCTCCGCTTGCGCCAGCTGTTGCAGGCAGGTAAGACCTTCACTTACTCTAAGACTGAGTACTACGTAGACACGGATAAGATCGCCGAACTCGAAGCAACGGGGGACTACGATCCGTTCAATCCTCCCATCAAGAAGGTCAAGACTCCTCGCACGGTGGACATGGAGCCGCCGTTCACCAAGCATGATGCAGTTGAGGAGAAGATCCTTGAACTGCAATCACAAGGCGAAGCGTGCGTGGTGTTCAGCTGCTTCAATCAGCCGCTGATCAACCTGTACAATTCTCTCACTGAGATTCCTGGTATCTTCCGGGTTGGCATTGTAACTGGTGAGCACACTCAGTTGCACCGTGACACCACCATCGCTGCATTCCAGAATGGTGAGTTGGACGTACTTCTGCTTAACAAGTTGACCGGTGGTAAGGGACTCAACTTGCAGAAGTGTGATCTGTGGGAAGGTGGAGCACGCTTCGCACTGCACATGGATCGTTGGTGGAATCCAGCAGTGGAGCGCCAGGCTAACGGTCGATTCGTCCGCAGCAACACTCTCTACCCTGTGACTGCCTATTACTTTGAGGTGGAGAACAGTGTGGACGTAGTGATGCGAGAGCTAGTGGAATCCAAGGCTGACAACATCAAGGCGCTTGACGTCGGCCTGATCATCGACAGCATCAACCGAGCACGACTGGGGTAGACATGGGATTCAGTGAGTACATGGTTCTCAAGACCATTGAATATACCATCGAGATGATGGAGTCCGCCGAGATTGGGGACTTGGATGGAGTGGATGCGGCAGAAGCTATGCTGCTGGAGGCCATGAAGTTTGGTAAGGATGTCTTGGGTTGGAACGTACACAAGGTATGCAACGACCTGGCTTACGGTGCGTACTGCGTGCATTTCTGGATCAAGAGATTGGAACTGTAATGGATCTTGCAAACGAGATCATTGAATGCCTAGCGGAGCCTGACGTCACCAAGCAAATCAGGGTGATCTCTCTTAGGGGCAAGGCAGTCGGATACTTCTTGACGAACGACTGTCTGGATTGGATTGAGAAGAACAGTAACGTCACCTTCAAAGTTAGGTTTACGGACTGACATGGATGAGACGATTAGCTCCATCACTGTACTGATCGACCAGTATCTTGAGGTCTTTCGTAAGCGAACAGTGGTGACGCAAGAGGAAGTGGTCAACGCTTTGCTTGACCTTCGCAACCAAGTCTACATCGAGAAGGAACTGGACGATATTATCCGAAAGGCTAACGAACAATCATGACTGTCCGCTTCGAGCCAGACGTTCCGTCTCCTGTGTATGTGGTTCAGTACACCATGGTGAATCATCGAACTTCCCACTATGGAGGCTACTCTGATCTGTTCTCTTACAGTTCACCTCGTAGCTATAGCTATACGTCCAACTCATATGAGATGGTTGGTCCCTTCGAGACTAAGGCCTTGGCTGAGCAGGCTATGATGAGTGTGCTTAGCTCGGGTACTGCTAAGGACGTGCGTATTACAGAGTACGCTTCGATGAGGGATTATCAAGAGTATACGATTAACAAGAATAGGGCTCAGCTTGAGGCATCGCTGATGATGTCTGGGTACAGCAAGGACTCAGAGACAGGGGAATGGAAGAGGCCTGAGCCAGAGCCGGAACCCGTCAAGACCAAGCGTGGCTGGTTCAAGTGATTAGATGGGCTAGCATTGAAGCAGACGTCACGCCTATTGATTGGGATTGGTATGAGACTAGTGGGCAGTGGACGTATCAACTGTGGGAAATGTATCAGGAGGGGATTGATACTGATCTGTACATTGTGTCTCTCGTGTTCTGCTCCCATTAGTACAGTCGGGGATAAGACTGGCTTGTGGTACGCTACATCTAATGGAACGATGTGCTTTAAGGATCAACCTACTAAGGTTGAGTACGGCGACCACAACTACTGGACTCCTCCACTCTACATTGACTGTCGCTTGACTGATGTCGTGGCAACAGGAGACTAGGTGGGCAGGGCGTAGGCTCAAGGCCGGCTGCCTTGGCTGCAACCGAGAGCTAGACGACGAGGCCTACACTAGGATCATAGAGCCTACCTCCACCCGACACCACAGAGAGTTCAATATCTACATCTTCTGTGGTGACTGCAAAAGAATCTCTTGACAGCTAGTAAGGAGTAACTTAAGGTGATCTCAGTTTACCACAAGCACATGGACCTGTACGGTACCACCGATTGCGTTGAACACAATTTGCGTGGCTTGTCCACTTACCTGTGTCAGTTCCCCGGTAAGCCAGCTACTCTCTATCACTTCGATGAACTGGAGTTTGAAATGATTGGTCCCGATAACGATGACCGCTCGGTTGAAGAGCGGGCAGAAGAGAATGAAGTGATTGACCTGCGTGATGGTGCTGGATGGGAGGCTGACCTGCCTGAGTCCAACGATTGAAGTGATCTGTTTCCCGAAGAACCAAACTACATAAGGAAGATGTGATGTCTGATAGTGTGACCAACGCCGTCAACGATTGGCTCCAGATGTTCGATGTTATCAAGCCGATGGCTGAGGTGGATGAGTTCTACGGTCTCATGCTCGCCTCTGCGGATGAGTCAGCTGAACTTGCTGTGCTTGCCGTTCATGGTGACCCCACTGCGGAGAAGATTCTCTGGAGCGTCGGCAATGCACTGAACGCTGTGTGCTTCCGCTTCGAAGAGGCAGGTGCTCCGTTCTCTGCGAGTGATGCGGCTTGCTTCAACTCGCTCCTGCTTGGTCGAGTCATCCAAGCACTGCGCAATGAGTAGCTCGGGCGTTCGCCTAACCACTACTCTGATCTTCACTATCATGCACGTGCCTATTCTGTGGCTCGTCAGTGTGTCTGAGGGTTGGGGCCGGTGGTTCGCTATCGTAACTGTTAGTCTGTGGATTGGGAATCTGCTGACTAGGATTGGAGCTATCGTTGAAACTTATCGTAACCGATCTCCGTACTAGTGAGACGAGAGAAGTCAGTGACGATTTCATCTTCACACGTGGCGTGGCTGATCTACTGGCTATGGTACCTTCTGTCCACTACGTCGATGTGGTCACGCAAGATGGCACTCGGCGGTACTATCGAGAAGGCAGGCCTTGGCCGGCTGTAAAGGCCTAGGGTAGTGGGGGCTCGTTACCCCCACTACTCACCATGATACAAGCATTCATCGACTACGGGCCTTTGAGTTCACTGCTCATTGGCACTTATCCTCTAGCAAGAAAGGTGATTGATCTCCCATGGCGAGTGAAGGTACCTGTCGTATCCTTCTTGTTTATCCTATGGCTACTGTGGTCACGTGGCCAAGTCTCCCTCCTGGTGTGATCTATGTGGATCGTGACCACACTCACTGTCTTATCGACCTTGGTAATTATGCTCCTCCTAACGAAAGATCCGAGACACATGAGCACTGAACATACCCTTGAATGGGTCATCAACCAGCACAAGGAACAGCGTCCTAACTACTACGACGTAGCGGTGCACCACCACACTACGTGCGAGTGCCCCGACTGCATCTCCTACTACGATGACATTCTCACCGAGGAGGGGGGCGAGGTGGCTGACGAGTGGCTGACCTTCAAGGTGGAAGCCATCCTGGTGCAGGAGGCGGACGACCCTCCGTTGCAGCCCCAGCTTACGACCGAGGCTCAGCGAGCCAAGTACCGGGAGCTTGTGACTTCTGTCTGAACCTCAAAGAAATTTCTTGACAAACTCTAACCGCAAGACTATGGTGGTACACCGATCGAGCGATAACGCTCCCAACCTAGGATAGGACAGGATTTCAAATGGCACACTATGATATCGACATGAGCGTGTTCGGTGGCAAGGCTCCGCTCGTTCAGTACTACGTCGACGCTATTGAGCTGGTTGCTGAACTTGATGAGCAGCTTGGTGATAGCTCTGCCCGTGGCGCTGCGTTCATGCGTACGGTTGCTGCTGAGAACGAAGATGCGGTGGCTATTGCCAACGCTATCGTTGAGCAGATCAAGGGTCTTAGCCCGGTTGCTAAGGCTGTCGTCATGCACCAGGTTTCCAGCAATGGTGATCTGCGCACTGCGCTTCGCACCTATGTGAAGGAGAACCAGCCTTCCGAAGAGCAGCGCACTGTCTCTGACGAAGAGGTTCAGGTTCTCTGGGCCAAGCGTTCCGATGCTCAGAAGAATGCTGCTTCCTTCTTCGCTGCGTTCTCTACTGGTGGCACGCTTACCAAGGATGAACTTGCTCACCTGCCTGAGCCGCCTGCTGGTCGTAAGGGTGCTGCTCCTGGTGCTCGTGGTCCTGTTGGTCGTCAGCTTCCTAAGACCATTGCTTGGGAGATCAGTGACAAGGAAGGCAAGCTTGAGTCTCACGGTGTGAAGACCAACGCTGAGGCTGCTAAGCTGGCTGGTACTAAGGTTGGTGAGATTCGGCGAGCGGTTGAGGCTGCTTACCCGGACACCACTCCTGAGCACTTCACCATCTCTATCGGTGGCATTACCATTGTCGGTCACGTTCAGGCCAACGCTGAGCCCGAGCCCACTGAGGTTGACGAGTTCGACTTCGATGCGCTTGAGTCCGAGCTTGATGACAACGTCGATCCCGAGGACCTTGAGATTGACTGAGGGATAGAACTTCCAGCTTGACCCCTTATAAGGTGTATGTTAAGCTGGGCGTCCGCCCCACTCCCCCACCTGCCTCCGTGGGAGCGGTGGTTAGCTCGGTCGATTAATTGGCAAGGTCACTTACCTACAAGGTAAGGGGTGCGGGTTCGACTCCCGTCCGAGCACAATCCGGTAGTTCAATCGGCAGAACACTGGCTTAGCCAGAGATGCAGGGTCGTCACCTGCCCGGTGCTAGAGCGTGGAAGACCTGGATTGCCAGCTGGCAGTGGTAGTAGAAGATTATCGGCCAGGTTATGTGGATGCGAGTGATGGTTCTCCTCCACCCAATCGCAGAGCTAAGCCCTCAACAGAGCTAGTTCAATCCGCAGGCTAGCACCAGTATCCAAACCAATTACTAGAAACGAGGTCCGCTAGCTCAAGGATTGAGCGCCTTCGCAAAGATCCGTGGTGGCACACGTTAAACTGCCCGCCAGTAGCTTGTGAGTACTAAGGCGTTAAAACAGAAACTCTCCGTGTCTTTGGTGGGGTTCTCACGCTGATAGAACCCCCTTCTCTCCACTATCTGGCTGTGGTCCCGCAGCCGGACGCCCTATTAAGGCGCTCACTGATAAGCATTCGGGGTAGAGGTACCTAACCAGTTCAGCTCCCCGGTGAAACAGTACAAGTAAGGATGGTTACCTTACTCGGGCTTCTTCTCATAAGCTTCCCACTGCTTTACTCTTAGCCTCATGGAGTTGTGGAGAACCTGGTACCTGTGGCGCCAAGCCGTCTTATTGGGTACATAATACAGGCGAAGCACGGACCAATAGGTCCCACTGTAGTAGCGAGGTAGGGTCGACACTCTACTACAGTGCAATCTCTCAATCTCCTAGCTTCGCATAGCTAGGAACAGGGGCTAGCCGTTTCCTCCTTTCACGGTGAAGGGTAGCCTGCTCGGTCACAGCAGAACCTGAGAGCATGATGGGACTGTGGCCATTGAGTGAAGGTCACGCCTTGGTTCTTGGCGCCCAAGGCTGCCCGCCCCTGAGAACTCACACCTGCAAAGCTATTGCCGATCACACTAGCTACCGTGGCTAGGGCAGAAGTGAGCTTGTGTGAAACGCAGTCCTGGGTAAAGACTATAAACTGCCCCCACTCTCACCACTGTTTAAATCCATCCAAACCAAATTCAACGATCGGGCGGCTGGACAGTGGTAGAAGCTGGTAAGGGCGTGATGTCCCCTTACCAGCAACATCTGTGCAGATTACTTTAGAATACGAGCCGAAGGGTCTGCACAAAGACAAAGCCCACCTCTCTATTTCAGAGTCGTGGGCTTTGTCATCCCTGAGAACTCAGAGCAGCCGATCACTGACCACTGCAAGGGTGTCACCGCACCTGGGCCACATCAAGTTCTGCTCTGAATAGACGCTGTCGAACAATTGGAAGTTCACCCACGGTGAGGGAGATGCGGGATCGTGGCCCGCCAGCGTCGCTATGCATGAATCAAAGACAGTGTGTGATGCCTGTGGCAATGAGGACTATACCCGAACGAATCGAGTGCAGTCCCCTGACAATGGTTGGTATGAAGTGTGGCGAGGTGACTTTGAATGGCACGCTTGCTCACTGAACTGCTTGCTGGACATGGTGACTCGGGGTATGCCGACGATGGAGGAAAGCAATGGCTAGGAAGACACAGCGAGAGACGTTTGTTGCAGGGTACACCGCAGCATTCAACAACTTCTACGATTCAGGTAAGCTGACCTTGAAGTTTAAGGTGACCAAGGCTACACTGGACGAGATGATTCACCTGGCAGCAGAGACCGCGTTTCTGGAATGGAAGGCAGAGGAGAGAGCAGATGTCTGAGTTCTATAAGGACATTGACCTTGAGGTCACCCTTCGATTCCATATCAAGGTGACTGCTGAGGATAGCGAAGCAGTCTATGGTGTGGCTCTCGATGCGCTGGACGATACCATCGTCCGCAACGTTGATACTGCTGATGACAACGAAGGCTTGCACACCTCTATCTACGAAGGTGATTGGGAGATCGCTAGCTCCAAGTTCGTGGTGTCAGAGTTGAAGCAACGTGACACCTGAGGCGCCTGACGTAGACGAGAGGTTCCGTTTCTCGCCTAGTAAACTCAAGGCTTACCAAGGCTGCGAGCAGCGAGCGACGTACCACTACCTCGAAGACTTGCGCATTGATGGCAAGACGACTGAGGCTTTGCAACGAGGGAAGATCGTCCATCGCTACCTAGAGTTGTGGATGCACGACGATCATCTACACCCTAACGATGCGATGATCATCTTGCTCAAGGAATTCCCTAGCTACCAGGATCAAATGCTTGTTGCGTGGGGCAACACCATTATGATTCGCTACATCAATAAGTATGGAGAGGCAGACCACAAGCGTTACAAACTGCATGGGGTTGAGGAGCGGATGCAGACTATCATCACGACCCCGAAGGGTCGTGAGGTTACCTTAGATGGTATTATCGACGCCAAGGTAGAAGACCGCTCCAATGGGAAGTTCGGTCCATGGGATCACAAGACCAGTGGTCGTAACCTGTGGACCAAGAAGGCTGTAGTCTTTGACATGCAGCTGAACTTCTACTCTATCCTGCTGGCAGGTGCAGGTTATCCGGTCTCCTTCGCTACGATCAATCAGATCTACTCTGGCATCAAGGACATCAAGAGCGTAGCTAATACTCCCATCGACAAGCTGTTCTCTAGGCACACCATCGACATCACTCCCACGACGATCGAATACTGGACTGAACTGTTTGGCACTAAGATCGACAAGATCATTGATGGCTATGATAAGCCTAAGGACTTGCGACAGGACAGCAGTTGCGTTAACTGTCCTTACTATGGGGCATGTGAGTTGAAGCTTCTGCGTAAGGACCCGACCATGTACATCGACAACATCTTGCGACCGATGATCAAGAACATTGGCATCGACGACTTGGCTGACATGGATGATGAGGCAGAAGGACTGTTCGAATGATTTATCATCTCAGTAATGGAAAGCAGATTTCGGCTAAAGGTGAATATGCCTTTGGTAAGATAGGCGAAGAGCCTTGGGTCCTTGTCGAAGATACTGCTGGTAGGAAGTGGCGAATTCAGATCCGCCACATTGTAGTGCTCGAAGGTGACTGATGGGCGTCACTAAGACTACACCGCTCAAGATTCTCCAAGCTGATCCGACCAGCTTCCTTCTACACTGTGAGCCTAAGGTAGGGAAGACGTTCCTTGCTGGCACCTTCCCTGGCTCTCAGTTCGTTTCCTGTCCTAGTGATGAGGCTCTCACGCTAGCTGCCCTACCGGGCGCTAGCACTCGACCTATCTATCAGGTTGAGAATTGGGAGGACTTCTGCAAGGCAGGACTACACCTCTCCGAGCAGAAGCGTACCGAAGAGTTCCAGACACTGGTGTTCGATACGTGGACGTTTGGTTACCAGCTTGCTGTAGAGTATACGCTTTCTAAGCAGCGTGACCCCAGCATTACTAGCCAGGATACATGGACCAACGCCAATCGACGTTGTCTGAATTTGATTGACAACGTGAAGCGGAACAATCATGCTTCCGGCAAGAACTTGATTGTCTGTTGCCACTCACGTCTGACCAACATTGGGACAGACACTGAGCCAGACTATCGTACTAGGGTAGACCTAGGTGACTCGCTCCGATCCAGGTTCCTTGGAAGATTCTCGTCCATCTTCCACCTGCGTATGGTCGGAAACGACAAGCGTGAGCTTGTGATGAAGCGGACGAGTAAGATTGATGCGGGCTCAAGGTACAAGTTCGAGAAGAACATGCTTGACCCAACTGCAGAACAGATCCTGGCAAAGATTCAGGAATACAAAGAGAAGATGGAGAAAGAGAATGGCTGAAGGCAACAAGCCCAGTATCGTTGAACTGGACTGGGATGATGACGATGAGTTCACTGAGGAAGTGGACAACTCCGCAGCTGACTTCGAGAACGGTTGGTTTGCTGTTGAGATTCGTGACAGCGAGTGCATCGAGTTCAACAACGATTGGGGCAAGAGCCGTATTGCCAACGTCATGTTGACCATCGTGGATGACGACACCTTCGAAGGTCTGCCTGCTCGTCTGCGCTTGCAGATGAACAGCAAGAGCATCGGTGCTGCCAAGACTCGTAAGGCTTTCCTCAATGCGCTGGCTGATGAGGATACTGGCGAGCGTCCTAATGTGACGTACAAGCGAGTCACGGATACCGAAGGCAACAAGAAGGTCATCCTTGATGGCATCGAAGGCGAGCGCTTTGGTGCTCTCATTGAGGTGCGGGACGGTAAGTTCCTCAACGTGAAGGATGAGATGATGTGCTCTCTGTCTGCTCTGCCTGACAAGCAGGCAGGCATGGAAGCCTTCTGATCTAACCAGTATAGACTACAGTACCCAGTCGTTTGTAACGCAGTGGTCCTAATCTGTAGACTGGTGGGTACAGACACAGGGTGATCCCACCGCCCTCAGCCAGAACGGAGAGATGTGGAAGTTCGGGATTTCTTGGAGGCAGTGTTCCAAGAAGACGACGGTTACCTGATGTCGTGGTTCTACCACCGGGCAACCGGCAAGAAGAAGGAGGCAGGATTTGAACTCAGAAAGAACGGAATCGCCAGCCTACTCCACAACGCAGAGCAGGCTAGTGCCCGAGGTTGGGATTGCTACTATGCACCAGCTGTATTCAAAGGGCCTAAGCGAACCAAGGAATCGTTTTCTCACTCGAACGTTCTGTGGGCTGACTTCGATTCCGGCAATGGACTCCCTGAATTCGAGACGGCGCCTTCGCTCGTTGTTCAATCCAGTCCCGGGAAGTACCACGTCTACTGGAATCTACACAACGAGATCAAGGACTACTCAACCCTAGAGTCTCTGAACAAAGGGATTGCCTACGCCTTTGGCGCAGACAAGGGTGGCTGGGATTGCGTGCAGTTGCTCCGTGTTCCCGGCACAATGAACTATAAGACTGAGTACGGTACTCCTCAGCCTGTCATGCTTGAGCAGCTGAACATGGTGAGCTACCCGATCGACAAGTTCTCGGGTTTTCTAGTGGGCAACCTGACAAGGAATCTAGCAATGGCTCTGCACCCAAGCCAACGGGCTGTAGTGTAGAGGAAGCATTCCTTGAAGTCCGGGACCCAAAGCTTAAGGCTCTACTATTCTCCGCCACACCTCTAGACAGGTCTGGTGGCCTGTGGAATCTAGCAAGGTTGCTGGGCGAAGTAGGTATAAGACCCGAGGCAGCGCTCACCCTAATCAAGTGGGCAGACAAACGATGGGATAAGTTTCACAAGAGAGCTGACTGGGCTGAGAGGCTGGGTCAGCTCTTTGACGCTTACAAGGAGCGGTACAAGCCAAGTACTAAACTGGCCGCTATGCGGCCAGTTAATCTCAAGACGCTGAAAGCAAACACACCTGAGATTGAGTGGGCTGTGGAAGGACTACTGGCTAAGTACACCTATGGTCTGCTCACTGGACCTACAGGTGTAGGTAAGACCCAAGTTGCGTTGCAGATGGGTATGATGTGGGCAAAGGGAGGGGAATGGAATGACTGGGTATTCCCAAAGCTACGAGTACTGTATGGGTCGCACGAGATGGGACCGAATGAGTTGCTCGTCTTTACGGACAAGCTCCAGCTTACGTGGGAGCAAGGCGAGGACGAGGTCTTCGATGTCATACCCGTTGGTGAAACCATCTCTGTACTCACGCAGGAAGGCAGAGATTTCTATCTCCAATACATCGACGACTACGACGTGTTTATGTTCGATACTGTTTCCTCAAGCACCCACCTACCCATGCTTGATGAGCGATCGGCTCCTGGACTCGTGGGCTTCTTCACAGAGCTTGCTTCCCGTGGAAAGACAGTTCTTGCGCTCGGTCACGACACGAAGGATGCTAGCTCCAAGGGAATCCATCGAGCGGAATCCATGTATGGCCACCGATACCTCATGGACCGCTCCTCTCTCATCATCCGTATTGATCAACCCGACCCAGAAGACAGAGAACATCTAGTCTTCTACTTCCCCAAGGTGCGACTCGCTGAGGCACCGAAGGCATCGGTTTGGATTCGGGATAAGAACACCTTGTGGGTAAGCAAGACAAATGAAAGTCCATCTCGCAAGGTCAGCCAACGACAAGCTAAGCAAGCACTTAAAGAAGCAGGATTCACAGACAATGGAGACGAGGTATTCTAATGCTCACTAACCTGGACGCAGCAGTTCGAAAGATCAAGGCGCTTGGTTCGTCTAGTCCTGTCAGTGCGATGAACGCAGCTGAGGCTGAATGGCGACGGGTCAGCGATGAGTATGTCAAGGAATGGAACAGCGATTCTCGTAATCCGAGGATGTTCTAATGATGCTCGTCTGTCCTAACTGTGACTCATCCTTCAGCATCAGCATGGGAGATGTGGCTAAGACTCCGCTCACCTTGCAGCAAATATTGATGGAAGTCGAGATGGCTTCGATGCGTGGATGGGCTGAGCATCATCGTGTTAATTGCAAGCGGCCTGGATCGGCCACGCCGATGGACTTTGCGAGGCTCAATCTATAATGAAGGACAAGCATCATTGGATTGTACTAAAGGACGAGCGTGACTTTCTCGAAGCCATCAACGAGAGCGCAGGCCAGAATCTACTGGTCGTCGATACGGAATACACTAAGACAGTTCAGTACGGTACACAAGAACTTCTCGGAATCTCGTGGGGATTTCCTGTGGGCTCCGTGTTCAAAAGTTACTATGCTCCGTTCAGGCACGAGTATTTCCCTACGTATTGGAACCTACCGCTTCATCTACTGGGGGAATTCAACAGGTTTCCCCGTGCCGGCACGCAGGTGTATCACAATTGGCCGGCGGATCACGGTGTACTTCTACGGGAAGGAATCGACTTCTCGGACAGGACAATCTTCGATACGATGATTGCCCACCACCTGATTGATGAAAATCATTTCGGTGGATATAGTCTGGATAACCTGGCCCATATACGACTCAAGGCCCGCAAGCAATCGCTCACGGACCTTGAGAAAGCTCTGGATGACCAGTATGGTAAGAACCAAGGCTGGCCTCACATTCATCCAGACAATATGGGATTGTACGCTTGTAGAGATGTGTACCTGACCTATAGGCTCAAGGTAGACGCTGAGGCTTCCCTCATTCGTCAAGGCCTTGAATCTCTCTACGACCGCTACGAGAAGTTCATCAAGGTTCTCTTCAAGGTAGTGGATCGAGGACTTGCAGTCGACGAACCTCTTGCCTTGCAGCTTCAAGATGAGGCAAGAACCGAGATGAAACATCTCGCTAATAAATACGAGTTCTTGCTGACTTCACCGCAGAAGGTTGCGGACCATCTTCATGGCACATTGGGGGTACCTGTTTCGTACCGCACTGACAAAGGCGCTCCTTCCACTTCCAATGTCTCTCTACGACGATACGCCTCCGAGCATACGCAGTCAAGGGATTTCATTCAGGATGTGCTACGCTACAGGACGCTCGGTAAGGCCGTTGCAACGTGGTATGAGGGCTTCCTAGAGCAGCGGGCGCCCGATGGGCTGCTCCATCCTGGGCTGACCATAGCGGGCAGCGTAGACAGGGATGCGGGCAAGGACGACGTCAGTAAGGGCGGGACCAAGACAGGCCGGCTCAGTTGCCGGCGGCCCAACCTCCAACAGATTCCACGGAACGGCAGAGCACGAGGTTTGCTGGTCGACCCACCAGGCTACCGCCTGGTGAAGGTCGATCTATCTCAAGGTGAGTTGCGAATGATTGCCTCTGATCTTGAGACCAAGTTCAACGACTCTCGAATGGCAGAAGCTTTCAGGAACGAGAGTGATCTACACTCGCAGACAGCCGAAGCTATGGGTCTGTTCAAGTCTATGCCCCATAAGGATGGACGGCAGGTAGGTAAGACCTGCAACTTCTCGTTGGGATATCGTGCAGGTGTAGAACAGCTCCAACACATTCTGTATAGGGATGCAAATGTTGATGCTCCTCTTAGTGATGTCGCTCGCTGGCATCGTGCTTGGCACGATACTTATCCTGGCGTCCGTTGGCTTAACGAGAAAGCTGAGGAGCAGGCGAGGCGCAAAGGCTACATCCCGATGTGGAACGGGAGACGTCGTCACCTTAGAGGCAACGATTGTTACAAGGCTTTCAACTCCCGCATCCAAGGTGGTGTCGGCCAGGTCATGGTTGAAGCCATGATTCAGATTGACGAAGAACGACCTGACCTACAGATGGTTCTTCAAATCCACGATGAGCTAGACTTCTACTTGAAGGAAGAGAGTGTAGAAGAAGATGTCAGATACATCACCGGAGTCCTTGAACGAATCCCAACCGAACAGTTCGGACTCCCATTCGTCGCAGACTGGTCCTACTGGCACAAGCGAGACGATCGACTCGATCAGTCCTTCATCGGTCAGCATGACCCGGCCGTACAATAACGACTGGAAGAAGGAAGCCACTGCTCGTCTGGAAGCAATGATTGCTGCACTGCCAGCCAAGGGAGCTTTCCAGTCCGCAGTTGATAAGGAGGTGGCTGCTATCAAGGAGGGGATGGACAAGTCCTGGGATGAACACATGGATCGGTTCTATGGCCCAGGCAGGCCACAAGATCCTATGGGCTTGGTTAATATCGTTGAACGGCAGGAGCCTATTCGCTACTATCAGGACGAGGCCTGCCCACCTGACACGATGTACTATGTGGACCCCAAGAGCTTTGTAAGAATTGAAGCGAGCGAAGCTTTGGCGGAGGAGGAGTGGGGTGAAGATGATAAGACGTTCCTTGTATCACCGACCGGTGGACGTAAGGAAGTCAAGGAAGCCCGCTATTCTCTCATTCCAACTGAAGCCCTTCGAGCGCTCGCTGAAGTTTACGGTAGGGGAGCTGCTAAATACGAGGATCATAATTGGCGACGTGGATATGACTTCACTGCTTCGCTTGACGCTCTTCAGCGCCATGTTGAAGCCTTCCGATCCGGCCAGAACATTGATCCTGAAAGCGGGCAACCTCATATCATTCACGCTGCCTGGCATTGCTTTGCTCTCCATGTCTTCTCCAATGACGATAGATATAGTCGTTACGACGATCGACTGCCTTGGGAGCAACACTGACTCAGTCTGGTTCGATGAAGATATTGGGCATCGACCCGGGGATGACAACTGGGTGGAGCCTAGCAGTCAAAGACTCAGCCTACCTGGGTGGGTTTAAGTGGATCAAGGGAGGCGACGTCAAGTACAAGGATTTCGAGGACTTCTTCTATCCACGCGTTCCCAAGGTAGACCTAGTGGTGTGTGAGGACTACGTCCTCAACCCAAAAGTCCAGAAGTGGGCCCCAGCAGCAGCAATGTATAACAGACTCATAACCAAGGAATTGGTTGGAGTCATCCGAGCCTTCTGTTGGATTCACAAGGTGCGACTAATTCTTCAAGAGTCGAAGATCAAGCCCATGGGATACCAGCTGAACGGTCTACCGTACGTGAAGAACAGCAGGAATTCCAAGCGCCATGAGTGGGACGCTATGGCCCATATCCGTAACCTATTGAGAGTGGAGTTTGACATTTGAGCCTAGAGATTCTTAGCCGAGAAGTGTGGGAAGCTATCCCATCTAAGCGACCGCCTACCGATAGCATCATGCTTGAAGGTATTACCTTCCATTGGAATGGACCACCCCTTGGACTCTATGAAGCAGACTGGGTTCCCGGATATCTCCGACGTACCCAATTGTCCCACATGTTCTCCGATCAACTCGGACCCAACGGGGCTAACGACATTGCGTACAATCTCGGACTTGATCGTTTCGGTCGAGTTTGGGAAGCACGTGGATGGGACGTGGTCAATGCAGCCAGTGGCGGTAGTCCTCAAAACTCGACATCCGTTGCGGTGGAACTCATCCTTGGAAAAGGAGATCCTTTCACTAGCGTCGTCAGGAATGCTATGGCGGCAGTATGCCGAGAGTATCTTGGTCGTGGACCACAGAGACGAGCGCACTGGTACGGCCACCGTGATTGGGTTGCCACTGAATGTCCTGGTGCCGAGATTTATGGCTTTATCCAAGATGGGCTTCCAGCCCTAATCGAACACCCAGAACCTCCCACTAAGAAGGATGTACAGAATATGAGATGCTTCCAAGACCCTAACGCTACCCTCTGGGTTATTCGTGAGGATGGCAAGGCCAACACTGAGCAGATCGCCAACACTCTTGGCCTGCCTTTGTCGTCCATCATGCCTTCCCTGCGTAACCTGTTCAAGTGGGGCTACCTGCTTGACAACCCTGACGACGCTCCCAAGCGTACGTTCGAGGACATGGCATTCATCAAGAATGGGAGCTACGATTCGTGAGCAAGATTCGTATCATCAACGATGAGCTTGGTCTGGAGACGGACCAAGAGTTCGAAGTGAAGGAAGAGAAGACTGTCACGTACGTGACCTTCGTTCACCCTGTGCATGGTGATGTGATGGTTTACAAGGGTGACACGGAGGAGATTGATGCGTAAGCTTCAATACCAAATTGTCTCAAGCGAGGAAGCTTTGCTTGAGAGTGGTTGGGTGAATATTGATATTCGAGAGGGGGCTTCTTATCCTCTAGATGCTCGGGCAGCTTTGACTGTTCTAAACCAAAATCCTGCGCCTGAGCGAGTGGTTTGGCAATACAGCAATGGTGTTGTTAACGCCTGGCGATTCAAGCCTCCCACCAAGAGAGTTGTGCTTCGCAATGAGCACGGCACCTTGTTGCGAATGTTCGATGCCGACGTGCTATTGAAGCTTGGGGACGCTACTAACACCCATTATTTCGGGCGTCTTGGGGAAGGCCAGAGGTTCACGTTGACTCTAGAGGAGGTTGACGATGAAACTTGGTAAGTACTTCTCTGAGGAGGAGGTGGGGCTTGACCCTATCCTTAAGTGGCTTGAGCCTAACCCCAAGCTCCCTCCGGAAGTTAGCTGGATTCCCATGGCCACCGCCGAGCTTGCTCGGCGGATGGTAGATAGTGTGCCCAGGAATCCTGAGCGTACTGTAGGCCTTAGGCATCTTCTTGATGCCAAGGACGCCCTCGTCCGAGCGGCGTTGGATTAAGAGGAAGGCGGTAAATTGAAGAAGAAGTTGCTAGTATTGCTAGCAATGGTGTTGTCGATCCCAGCTTATCTGGGGATCAACGCCACTCCTGCTAGTGCTTGGGTTGTGCAGAACACTGACTGGATTCAGGGTCGGTCGATGTACAACTGGTACGAGCAAGCACAAGGGTACCCTCAGTACTATGGTACCTCAGGTGTCTGGCTCTACAGTAGAACTCAGCACAAGTTCTTCCTGTGGACTCCGGCTCACTTCTACCAGGACGGCTACTACAACATCAACTTCGGTAGTCCTGCTCGACCGTTCGTGTCAGTTTACGAGAAGTCGATCAACAACCGATACGATGGTGCACCTGCTACTGTACTCCATCCTGGCAACGGGTACGAGAAGTACGACATGAAGTTGGTGGACTTCGGGGCTAATGCGATTGCGGCGGATCCACGAGTGTGGAACTACTGTAGTCCTTTCCCTGACTGTGGCTCCAATACTGGTGGCAGTACGACCAATGCCAACTGGGATGGCTACGCCATGACAGTGAAGGGTTCGATTACCACCTGGCAAGGTCAGTCACTCTGCAAGTCCGGTGCTCGTACTGGTACTTCCTGCGGCAACGTGTGGGTTGGCTACTTCTCTAACCAGGAGTATGGCAACTACGAGCAGTGGGTTTGGTACTTGGATAACGTTGGCAACTGTGGTGTAGATAGTGGGGATTCAGGTTCACCTGTCTACTACTTCGATGGCACCAACGTCTA
>JACCDR011088832.1_pt1 | contig 18241 bp, 20 predicted proteins | sample 7446431 | NCBI WGS metagenome assembly JACCDR01 (sample SAMN15323443, study PRJNA562643) | freshwater metagenome | isolation source: river surface water | place: USA:Blue River Watershed | collected 2017-08-17
ATCTATACAGTATGCGTTTTTTTGTATCATATCCTGAAGCCCTTTAACTTGCCCTTCAATGATTTTAAGTCTACGAATTAACTTTAGTTTATCTGCTTTCATTTTTTGAGTATATACCCCCTAGGGGGTATATACAAGTGAGCAACCTTAAAGACTAGTGATATTAAAAATCACTACACAAGCGTAATCTTCTTATTAGATAGCAATATCTTAGAATTCAAACACTTAAAAAATTCTCTCTTCTCCTCCATTTCTCCCTCTAACAAAATAAACTTAGCGTAATTACGAATATCAATATCCTTAACGGCTATTGGTTTTTTGTTGCCTAACAACATATGTTGAAACTTCTTGAATCTTCTGACTTCGCTAGTTATTTTCTCCTTCATTGGTACTATCTGAATATCAAGATCATCAATAAGGTCTTTTAACTGCTCTACTAAATCCTCCTCATTAAGGAAACCGCAGGGGCAGTTCTGATCTCTCGTTCTCGTACACTTATAGTAGACATATCTATGAACATTACCGTTTTGTTGATGTTTAAACTTCTCATCTGCAGTTATACCAGAACCACACAGTCCACAAGTCATAATTCTCGTAAAAGCGAATTCCTTTTGTTCAGTTTTTGGTTCTAATATTTGACTCTTAATCTTCTCTTGCACCAAATCAAATAGATCTTTTGTGATAATTGGTTTATGTGCTCCGTTGTACCACTTGCCTGAATTTTTAGGGAATTCAAATCTTCCGTAATAAAAATGATTTTGTAATAATCTATAAAAATTACCAAGACTTAAATGCATATTATTTTCTGTTTTGAAATCAATATCATCTTTAAGCCAACCCCATACCTTTCTACCAGTCCAACCGTCATAACCAATCTTTTCAAACATCTGCTTAATAACAGGTGCTCTATCTTTATCTATAACAGATTCACACTTTTGATCCATCCTCTTATACTTCGTATACCCAGTAGGAGGACGACATGGCCATAATCCCATTTCTACTCTTGCACGCAATCCACGCTTTACGTTAATACTTTTATTATCATTCTCCAGTTTCGCTTGAGAACATAAAATCATTAACAAAAACTTTTCGTTAGGAGAGTTAGAAAAAGTCTGACCATAGGTTTGTATATGGATTAACTTACGCTGATCCATTAAATCAACAAGCGACCCTAGGTCGCCTGCATTTCTACTTAGTCTATCGGGTGCCCACGTTAGCACTCCATTAAACTTTCCTTGATCAATTTCTGATAGTAGCTGTTTATAGACAGGTCTCTGACCTGAAGCTTTTGCACTATGAGATTCTCGTTTAACTTCTACTACATACAAACCTAAACGCTCTGCTATTGCTTGCATTTCTTTAATCTGTGAATCTATCGACAAAGCTTGCATCTCGTCTGATTCAGTTGATTTTCTGGCATATAAACAATATTTAACTCTAACTTCACTTAATGTTACCGAACTTTGTATTCGTCCAATTGTGTTTGTTTCCATATTATATTAATGACAGAACCATAATCCTTGCATAGTCTATGCAGAACTAAAAAATGCGACATTATGAGAGATCTGTTTGTCGACAAAAATGCCTTAGCAAAAGAGGTTTTATGCGATATAATGAGTAGTACAATTCAATATTGAAAAAGTGTGACCTAACCCTTGTGGAGTATAAAAATCTCAAGGTATGGTCGAAAAACTCGCTACAAGATAAAGAACTCCTCGTCAGAGTACTTGTAGCGAGTCATACCTGGAAACGGGTATGGGTATGTCGCAAGACGTATCGCCTGGCGGGGAGCTTTTTGTTTCCCAAATGGAATTATAAATCTCGCTACAAAATTATGGACGACTTTTTTCTTTTAGTTTTTATACTTTCAATACCAGTACTAATTATTGGATTGATAAAACCAAAACTGTTAAAAATACAAACAAGATCATCCGCTCTTGGAATTACCGGAGGAATTGTGGTTTTCTCTTTTATTCTTTTTGGGGTTACCTCTACACCAAAAGAGCCTGATCTTGTTAAGGTAGAAAATAATAAGGGGGCAGAAGCTTCTACTACAAGTAAAGAAACTACAACATCTACAAAGCCAGTAGTTATTACCACTAAAACAGAGACCTTAACTCAACCAGTTACTTCAACATTAAAAACACAATCTCAATATACTTACTATTCAGTAACGGAAGTTGTCGACGGTGACACAGTGAAATTAAATATTAATGGAACAATTGAGACTTTACGACTCATTGGTTTAGATACTCCTGAAACTGTAGACCCAAGAAAAGAAGTACAGTGTTTCGGCAAAGAAGCATCTAACAAAGGAAAAGAGCTTCTTAATGGAAAGAAAGTAAGATTAGAGAAAGACTCTACTCAAGATGATAAAGATAAGTATGGAAGAACCCTTGCATATATCTATACTGAAAGTGGTATCTTCTATAACAAATATATGATCGAGCAAGGATACGCTCATGAGTACACCTACAACTCTGCGTATAAATACCAAGCAGAATTTAAACAAGCGGAGAAGAATGCTGAAGCTAATAAAGTTGGACTTTGGTCACCAAGTACTTGTAACGGAGTAACCACTTCAGCTTTTAAAACAACACAAACTAACCCTACTGTTACACAGGGATCTGGAAAATACTACACATCTTCAGCAGGTACTAAATACTATCCAGAATCATGTACCGCTTGGCAGAGTCTTTCTAAAGCAAATCTAAGAAGTTTTAATACTTTAGATGAATTACTTGCTACTTACCCTAACAGAACACTGGCTGATACATGTAAATAATCTAGATCCACATTATTTGAGGGTAACTCACTTTTTTCTCTAGAAGATCAATAACTAACATTGAAAATGCATCAGCAAGATCGTCATGTTTTTCAACTCCAAAATTAACGATTTGATTAATTAGTTGCTCACATCCGTGTCTAGGAAAAAGAACTTTACCTGATTTTATCAAGTGGGAAGTAAGTGCGAGTCTTGTTCTTTTGTCTCCAACTGGTTTTGGTGATCTTACTTTCGATATTCCTTCTGTAACTAATTGTTCTGGTAAAGCTTTCTGATATGCAACATTTTCTATTACAAAAGTAATATTTTTGTACGACTCGTTTAATGCTAAACACTCTAACACTGTTTGTGGAAAAGATATCCTTTTATTAATTACCTTTGGTAAAATATACATCTTAGTATCATTCTGACTTACTACAATTTTTCCTAAAACCATGGCGGTGTAGTCAGCGGTATCTTTTTGTGAGATTGCTAAGTCTACACCGACCCTTACCTCTTGATGAAGTTTAAACCCTCTGGTGTCATAATGATCAGGTATTTCATCATAGTGCTGTATCCATTCACGCTGTATTACCTGATCTTCAGCAGGAATGATTCTTAGCATGAACTCTCTTTCCCATGTCACACTGTTGGCAATTTTTTCCATTTCAAGATTTATATCTAACTGATTCTCATACTTGCCACCCCATAAACAATCTCCTTTTTCATCAAGTAAAGGATATTCTTTAAATACTCCTTTTGATCTTGATTCTTGTATATCTTCTTTGATTCTCATTAGTAAAGAATCTTCATGTAGTAAATTACCTACAATAACAAGTCTTGTATTTTTGTCTCCAGATGGCATCACTTCTCCTCGTAACCAGTTATATGTCTTGTCTCTACTCTCTTTAGTTCTAGTAGATTGCAAATCTTCAACATCGTCACAAATAATTAAATCTGGACGATGTTCGTTATGCCTAAGTCCTCTAACACTTTGTTCTGTTGATGCGACTGTAATGCGAGCATTGTTTTTCTTAAAAACTAAAGAATAGGAACCCCATTCATCAGCATCTTCGTCAAAGGGCCCAAGATCTTTTTTAAGAAGAATATTTGTTTCTAGTTCTGTCTTGATGTTCATCATATGTTGTTTTGCCTGTGTTCTTGTCTGACAAAATATGATACAAAACTTTTTCTGCTGTTTACCAAGTATTGCCCATATTGGATATGCAGTAGTGACCATAGTTGATTTTCCTGATCCACGAAATGCAACAACATATAGATTTTCTAGGGCACTTCTTTCTAGGTGATGCATAATTTCTTTCTGAAAATCTGCTGTTTTGTATTTCACATAATGAGCATAATAAAAATGAAAGAAATACAAAAAACTTTCCTTGTTAATTGCAGTTCTGATTGCTTTATCTTTCATCATTTTATTGATGAGTTTAGTGTCGATAATTTCGGTGATGTGATTATTTTTCATAGATTTACTTATTTATTTTTTTAATAGATTTTTGCTTTGTAAGTGATGCTAACTTGAGAGCATTTTTAACAACTTTTCTTTGCTCTTCTGTAAGTTCTCCACTATCTTCCTTAGTTGTTACTTCAATTCTGTCTTTGTAGTTATCATTTCTATGACGAAGCCAAAAAGAAATGGCAGAGTAGCTCTTTTCTTTAATGAGAGTAAGTAGTTGTGACTCACTCATATCGTTCACAAAAGCAACACCTAACTTCAGTGCGTCATCCATTTTCTTCTCGAATATTTTGTCTTCTTTTCTCCAACGATACACAGAGTTCCGAGACAGGCCTGTCTTCTCACAAGCAACTTGCACGATCGGCACTTTCGCAAGTTCCTCTAAGAATTGATCCTGTAGCTTATTCTTTTTCATAGACCGCTTTCTTACCTGTTAATGACTCATAACGCTTTATGATTAAGTCACAAAAGCGTGGCTCTAGTTCACAGCCATATACCCTTCGACCAAGTTGTTCGCCTGCAAGGAGAGTGCTACCAGAGCCGAGGAAACTATCGAGAATGATATCGTTAGGTTTTGCACACCTTTTAATTGCTTTCTCATGGAGTGATATAGGCTTAGAGGTGGCGTGTTCGTACTCTTTGGAAGCAAGTCTCTTTGCTGTCCAAACATCTATGAATTCATTGACTTGATCAAGAAGTTCATTACCTGTACCCATTTCTTTATTAAGCACCTCGTTAAGATTTGTCACTTGCTCTGCAAGGTATGGTTTACCTCTTGTGGCGTATACAACAGGCTCATATACCTTGTTAAATGCAACTGTTGGCACAGGGTTTTGATTATTCTTAAGCCATAAACAAACACGCTTGTTTACCAAGTTAAGAGATCTAAATACTTCTTGAATTAATCCTATATACACTTGATCGCACCAATAGAAAACATGTGTGCTATCTTCACTTACAGATAGTGCAGATGCGAGACTATCTTTTATGAAAGTCTTATACTCTTCAAAAGTACGAGAATCATTTACATTACCTCCGTAGTCTTTCTTACCTCCAATGCCTCCATCATAGTTGATGTTTATGTTATAGACAGGGTCACTATAAATCATAGATGCTTTTTCATTTCTGAATAACTTAGTTAGTGTTTCTTGTTTAGTAGAGTCACCACAAATAATTTTGTGATTACCAAGACGGATCACATCGCCAAGTTTTGTAACAGGGTGAATAATTTTCTTTAACTCTTTCTCAACATCAAACTTATCTTCCTTTACTTCTTTTTCTTCATCCCAGAACTTAGCAAGTTCGAGTGAATCGAAACCTGAATCAAGGAGTAAGTCGAGATCAAAAGTTTTTAATAGAGTTGTATCCCAATCTCCACCTAGAGCGTTACTTGCTATTAGATATTGTTTTGCTTCTTTGTCAGTAAGTTTTCTATTAGGTACACGAACATCAATTATCTCTTCACCTCTACTGAGTATTTGTAGTGCTTTAATACGCTGATGACCTGCTAGTATTTTTCCATCGAGATCAACTGCTGGAATTTCTACGAGGTTATACTTCTTTAAACTTTTTGTAAGATCCTTCATTTGCTTATCAGTAATCTTACGAGGGTTTACCTCTTGGGGAACAAGGTCGTTAACTTTTCTTTGGACGGTTGTCCATATAAGTTTTGTCATAGTTTTGTTATTTAATTAATCTCACTTTATAAATAGAAAACGCCCAGATATAAGTCGGCGCAGTAAAGCGTAGACTAATATCTGGGCGTTCCAGAAAGAGCTCTTTGTTATTCAGTTGTAATTCGCACTACACTACAAGTCCATGACTACATGGTTTGCAGAGCAAAAAGAACATTCAATGTTCATCGACTTTGTTCCTCCCATAGGAGTAAACGAAGTGTACTTATGCCCTTTACCTTTTTCATAACCTGTAAGTATTTCGTACTTGCTAGTAGGTAGTTCTTTTTTATAAAGAACATGACCACATTCACACCGAAAACCTCTCCAGGGCGTTACCCCTCGAAATTCGATGAAATGTTGATCTGTATCGCTACTTGCCTTGTACATTGTATTTTGGTTTAAATCTAGCAATCTCATTTGCTTCGTGCATCAATGCTTCTGCTTCAGATGAACACTGAACGAAACCAAAGTGAGTAATGTCGTACCATTTATTTTCAGATAAATGATCAGAAAGACGACCATGTAAACCATAAATCCCAGAAGCTTTCCCAATGTATAACGGGGTGAGTTTTAAATTCTCAATAATACCGCAATAGTAAACTCCTGTATTACGGGGACATGACCTATCTACACTGTTTTTGTCGTAAGGGTAATGCCCTTGATACTGTCCTACCATAAGCCTATGAGTGTCTTTTATTTTTCACCCACTCGACTTTGTTGGGATGTTTTTCGGCATAAGCCTTACTTGTAATTTCACCAGTTATTGCATGGTGCGGAAGTTCTTTCTTCCAGTTGTGTTTAGTTGCCATAAATAGCGTTGCGTTCGGTATAAAAACAGCACCTGTGGAAATCTGTCTTTTCTGTTAGCTATTTATTGATAGACTAAGTATGTAACACAGAAAAGTATCTTCCTCCCAAAGGAAGGTATTTTTTATTTCGAACAATGAAACTTTAGTTAGTAATAACACCAGAAGGTGGAGGGTTACCCCTCATTTCTTAGTGTACAAAACATGCATTGCTTGTCAAGAAATTCAAGAGATAAACTTATGTGGATTAAGTGGACAACTTCTTCTTGACTATGGTATACTACACAAATGCACAAGACACAACAGTCTCTTCTTTCTCTTATTGAGGAAAGAAACCTTGGTTCTCTTACTTTGCGACAGATTGCTGAACTTATCGGTAAAGATGTTCATCCTCAACAAATAAAGCACCACCTAGGACAACTTCAAAAGAAAGGTTTAATAAGAGTTGATCCTTTTAAGGGTGTTATCGAGAGAGTTAAACAAGGTGTAATTAAAAATACCAACCTTGTTGCTATTCCAATTTTAGGGACAGCAGATTGTGGCCCTGCTACAAGTATTCCTCAAGGAGAAATCGAGGGGTACTTAAAGCTATCCGAATCAATTTTAAAGAAAAAAGGTAAAAATATTTTTGCCATAAAAGCAAAAGGTATATCGATGAACCGAGCAAATATTTCCGGTCAATCTATCGAAGATGGTGATTATGTAATTGTTGATGGAGGCGACAGATCTGCTCAAAGTAATGATTATGTATTATCAATAATCGACGGTATGGCTAACATAAAGAAACTTGTTATGGATAGTACTAACGGTATGATTATGCTTTTATCTGAATCTTCTCGAGATTTTCCTCCTATCTATATAGATGCTTCTGACGGATACGATTATCTCGTTAACGGAAAAGTTGTACAGGTGATCAAGAATCATAAGAATCTTGTATCGTAATGAATAACCAGTCACAACCTCTCGAGTTAGTAACAAATCAACTGATACCTCAGATACTGAATGCTATTAGTGAAGCAACTAAGAAAGCATACAAAATGCTATGGGATATCTTTATAGCACAAATGAATGGTCACTGGCTTCAGTTGTTTTCTGCACTATTTGTTGTTTTTATTATTTTACTTCTTTGGGCACTACTAACTAGACATTGGGGAAGTTTAGGAAGTTTCTTATATAACTTCTTTTACTTTGGAATACTACTTTTAATAGGTTGGACTGTAGGGCCAGAATTTTTTGCTAATGATTATTTTAAACTGTTTTTGGCAGTGCTTTATGTTGTCTGTTTCTTAATCGTAAGAGTAATCATAAAGAATCTTGGGTTTAGAATATAGTAATGCAAGAAGAATATAAACCAACACAACAAGAAGAAAATGAAATAGATTATTTAGCAGAAATATTAGTAGAAGTATATTTAGAAAGTAAAGGATATAAAGCAAAACCTTGGCTTTACGGAGAAACTAAGTGGGAAAAAGTGAAGAAAGAAAGTGACACAGAGGTGTAACTTTTATAAGTGAATATGTGTCACTTTTGTCACTTTTTATGAACAAGGAAGATAAACGAAATCCAGACAACTGGACTAAGGAAGAACTAGATCGGGTTGTTAAAGTATTTGAATGGCTTATCAAAGAAGACAGGAAACAAAACCCTCATCGTTATGAGAAAAGTACTACTCTCGAGAAGGGTCAAAACGATGTGCTAAAATAGTACCAATAAGCCTTACCCTGTAATGAACATCCTAGGTTCTATCACGAGAAGGCTCACCATTGTAGAGCTTCTTAAGATGCGTGAACTAGTAAACAAAATAAAAGCTTTTTGACCAATAAGTAGAACACGTTACTCTGACAGGTTTTCATTAATTAAATGCCATGAAAAAGAATAGCATCATCAAGGAGTAAAATATTGAGATCAGTACATTGTGTAGGGCAACTATAATCACAAAAACGGTCCGCATCTTGTTGTTCTGTAGATTTAACAAATTCTTCTTGTGGTAAAAGAATACTGCCAGAAGTGAAAAAACACCTGCTACTATCATCAAAATGAATCCAACCCCGTCAGTGAATTCAACGATTTTTTGTACTTCAGCGAAAAACGGGCAAATAATTCCTAGCCCAACTCGCTCATTTGAAACCCAGTCTGTCTTGCAGAAGCTTCTTTCGATGAAAACGGCAAAAAATATATAAACACCAAAAATAAAAGACAAAAAGAAGAAAGCGTCTCCAGCTCTAAATAATTCTTTGCGTGGGCTTTGTCTAAAGTTATTAGTAACCGTGTACTTCATGTTGGATTGCTAGAAAATGGCTCTTCTTGGGCAAGTGCTGAGTGTGTCGTCGAGTTTTATGGGCATATCTTTGAACTTGACTGTGGAGCAAGTTGACTAGCACGCTTTTTTAAGCCCTCGGCTTTTTTTACTAAAGGGTTGCCAATATGGTAAAGTATAGCAATCTTATTAACTAAAAGAAGAATTCCTCGATGTGCATAACCTAAAGAGGTGACGCTAAGGTGGTGGGGTATTAAGAAAAACAGTGAGATCTTCGACCTCACTGTTTTTCTGGCCTCTTGTTGAGAGTAACGCTATTCCATCTTCATTGGACCTATGTACTCAGTTCCCCAAGCAAGGCCTGAGATGAAGAGTGTTCGAGGTATTGTGTTTCTTGTGACGCCGCCGTGGAACCAGTTAAACCACAGTTCAGCAACGCCAAGCTCTCTTACTGGTGGCATGACGGGCATTTGTGTGCCGGTTGCAGGAGCGGGAGGAACAACGGGGAGGCTTCTAAAGACCACTCCCGTCTTTTCGTATGCGAGTCTTCCGTCAACCCACATCTGCACCATTCCATCTGGTGTCCAGTATCTGTTGTCTTGAGGGTTTTTCTGGTTAACAGAGTTAAGCTTCATATGGATTTCAACAAGATACCATTTGTTCTTGTAGAAGTTTGACGCAAGCCCTCCGCGCTGTCCTGGACCCTTGTCACTTCGTGAGAAATTTCCGTAGTTATAGCCAAGAGGTTGACCGTAAGGGTTTGTCGAAACATTGTAGTTGTTGTAGTAGTAGTCATACCATGAGAAGCCAAGACCATAGCTGTTTGTTGTTGGACTAAGCCCTGATTCATCAGCGTTTGTTCCAGCGTCTGAGAATTCCGGACGCAAGCTCCATCCTCTACCGCCTCCTGCTACGCCACTGTTGCCACCGTACTTGGTCTTATGCGCCACGTTGATGAGGAATTTGCCAGCCATATCAGTCCATTTAATCGGACCGCCTGTTGTAATTTGTTTACGGTCAGCTTTTGTTGGATAGTAAGGGTCATCACCTATACGTACGTAGTAGCGTACGTAGATATCATCAAGAAGTCCGTATTTATCTTCTGGCATGTATATTTTCGCGTCCGCTGCTTTGGTTCCAGAGTAACCAACATCACTACCGTCAACTATTGGCGTCGTCTTTCCTATTTCAGTGTCTGCAGGCATGTGCACTCTTAGCGCTCCTAGTCCTGGCGCAAGCGGCTCAAAGCCTTCTTTGTTATACGACGAATTGATCATGGTGAAGTTCTCACTGGTGCTACCAACCCACTTGCCAAGGCCTTTGTACGGGTATTTTGTTGTGTCAGGAGTTTTAGTCGAATCCCATAGATGAGGGGAGTAGTTTCTCCTGTCTTCATAATTGACTGGCTTGTCATTTTCGAAGTACTCAGTAAGTGGCACGCCGTCAGCGTAGCGGTGGTATCCGATAATGCTTGCCTCGTTTTTCAAGTTTCGATCAGTGACATACTTATTTGCGATTCCGTAACGAACTTGGTCATTGTTTATAGGTGGGTTAGCAATGTCAAAGAGAATCGTACTATTTGGTCCAGTCCAGTGTTCGGTGACAAAGAAATGGAGGTTTGCTTGAGAGACCGGCTTCGTCGGCTTTTCGAATTCCATCGTTATAGGCTGCGCGCTGTACGTAGACGCTCCAAGTAGTGGCGCACTCTGTCCTCCGACCAAGTTGGCAACGACGCGCGCATTAAGCGTCGCTCTTGATCCATCACTGTATGTTACTTCAATCCTTGGTCGCTTCGACGGGTCTGCGTTAAATTTACCTGCAATAGTTCTAATTGATCCCTGCTTACGAACGATCCAAGCATTCCAAGTTCCACTCGTTTGAATATGTTTAAGTCCAGCAGTGACATCTGCTACATAGGCTGCGGAGTGTGCCTGAGTGGACCCCTTGTCTGTAAGTACTTTCGCCCAAGAGTTTGTTCCCATAGGTACAAGGTTGGCATCTATCCAATCACCACCTTTATTGGCCCACCTCCATCCTGACCCAAAATCGACGTACTCGTTATGAGGACCAACTTTCCCATCAAGCGGGTAGGATGACCCCCCAGAAATACGATTCGGAAGTGTTAGAGCGTCAATCGATGTGTAGAGATATGTTTGATTGTAGCGATATTTTCCTGCTGGTGATGGTACTTGCGTAGTGTTCTGAGTCACAGTAACGTTAGCGTTTCTCGTGCTGCTTGTTGCCGTGTTGCTACATGTAAGAGAGTATGATGTCGAATTTGTTGGGGTGAGTGATTCGCTTCCAGATAAGGCTTTTGTTCCGCTCCAGCCCACGCCTGCAGTACATGATGTAGCACCAGATGAAGACCACACAAGTGTCACCTTTTCGCCAGCAGACACCGTTGTTGGTGAGAGAGTGAACGAAACTGCTACCGGTTGAGTTGTTGTCGCTGGTGTTGTTGTTGCCGTTGTTGAAGCTTGAACCTGTATCGTCACTTCTTTAAGTAACGAGCCGGACGCTGAAGCGCAGTTAAGGGTGTACTTTGTTGTTGCCGCTGGCCGTACAGACTCGGTACCGGCGAGTGGTTTATTACCTGACCAGCCACCACCTGCGACACATGAGGTTACATTGGTTGAAGTCCAGCTAAGTTGAGAGCTGCCATTTGATGAGAGAGCTGTTGGATTTGCTGAAAGCGTCAGTGTCGGCTGTTGGTACGGAGGAATTGGCGTTGAGCTTCTTTCTGAGTAGAGTTTTAGCACATCGCTTGCTTCAAGGGCACGATTGTAGGTGCGTACATCATCGATGTCACCAAGGAAGCTCGCTGTCTTTGATGCACCAATCAGCTGATAGATCGGAACAATAGATCTAGTAGTACCTGACTGTGATGCTTTTAGTTCACCATTGATATAGAGCGATATACCCTTCTGGACATCCCAAACGTATGCGATGTGCGTCCAACCCCTCGGTTCAGTAGTGACCGGAGCTTTCGCTCGTAATGTCGATCCGTAACTTCCCATGAGTTCTGCCGTCCAATTATTGCCTTGGCTTGTACCTACGCTACTCCAGCTTGCAAAGAAAAGAGAAAGAGAGTTTCCAGGTCCTCCCGTAATAAATACTGGGTAGTTCTTGCCTTGTGAAAGAGAAACACGAGGATTTACCCAAAGGGAAAGGGTTCCCGAGTCGTTTCTTACTGTGACAGGGGTTTCGACGTATGATTTGCTGCCATTGAAGGTAACTGCAGCGCCCTCGCTGCCCTGTGAAGTCCAGGTCGCACCTTCGCCGAGGTTTCCAGTCTTGCCATTCTCTGAAAAGTCTTTAGCTACGAGCCCTGCTCCTTCGTTGAAGTTCCAGTGACCGGTAAGTGAAGAACTAATCGCTGCCTCACTCTTTGTCACATAAAAGGTGACGAAGCTAAGAAGCGTGATAAGGGCTAGAAGTGAATAATAGTGTGGGGCATGTGCTTTAACATGCGCGTGAATTTTTTTCATACAGTTAGGCTTATTGTAAGTAGATCACCATAAGGGTTGACTGTCTATAGCGTTGTTCCTAACTCTGCAGCCAAAAAAATGCGTTGCCTAACAATACCGAAACTACCCTTGGTGGCACAGGCGTATGTAAGGTTTTACGGTATAATCAATGTATGCAGACAGCTATTATTGTTCACGGCATGCCTTCTAAAGAGGAGTACTTAGATGGCACTGTGCCGTCCCCATCAAATTCTCATTGGTTGCCTTGGTTGCAACGCCAGTTGTTACTTAGAGGAATAGTGGCCCAGACTCCTGAGATGCCAGAACCGTATGAGCCAAAGTATGAGCTTTGGAAGTCAGTCTTCGAGCAGTTTACCCTCAATGAGGAGACAGTGCTCGTTGGCCATAGTTGCGGCGGAGGGTTTCTTGTTAGGTACCTTAGTGAGAACGAGATTAAGGTCGGCGCTGTGGTGTTGGTGGCTCCATGGATTGATACAGAGCGTTCATTAGCAACGAAGATGTTTGATTTCAGTATTGATACGCATTTAGCGCAAAAGACAAGAAAGCTTACAGTCTTTGTTTCGAGTGAGAAGCAGGTGTTCTTGAGAGTGTAAAAGTACTTCGCTCCTTACCACAAGTGAGGTTACGAGAATTTGCTGGGAGAGGTCACTTCACTTTTGGTGAGATGAGGACTGAGGTTTTTGGTGAGCTTCTTGAAGAGATTGGTGAGGCTTAGCTATGTCGTTTCTACTTATTTACACAACACACAAGAACCAACAGGAGGCTGATGGGATTGTGAATGCTCTGCTTCAAAAAAAGCTGATTGCATGTGCCAATTTCTATCCAATTATGTCGCGATATGTTTGGAAAGGGGCGATAGAGAATTCGGAAGAGGTCGTCGCAATTTTAAAAACACGCACAGAGAATTGGTTTCAGGTGAAGGAGTACATTGAATCTGTCCATCCATATGAAGTTCCATGTATTGTACGACTTGCTGAAGTCGAAGCAAACGGATCGTATGAAGATTGGATCCAAAACGAAACTCGCTATGATGGAGCACATTAAACAGTCAGCATTGTATGTAGCCGAGCATGGCTGGCTTACTTCGCGGCTTCTTTTCTCTTTTGCGGAGTATTTTGATGTGAAGAACATGGAGTGGGGCAAGGTAAGAGTTTTTAATGATGACACCATTGCACCTCACTCTGGATTTCCTCTTCATCCACATAAAGATGCGGAGATCGTGACCGTCCTCCATAAGGGGAAACTTACTCATGAGGATAGTATGGGAAATAAGCGTATTCTTGTCGCGCCGTGTGTGCAGAGAATGTCTGCAGGAAGTGGTGTCGTGCATTCAGAAATGAATCAGCATGACGAAGAAGTGGAGCTGTACCAGCTGTGGTTTTACCCAAATAAGCCATCCGTAATGCCATCGTATGAAGAAAGAGCGCTGTCAATAGACGATAATGAAGAGACGGTGCTTATTTCATCAGAAGATGATGATGACGCCATAAGAATCTCAACAAATGCCAAGATGTTGAAACTCAAGTTACGATCTGGGGCTAATTATTCGTATGAGTTTGCTAAAGAGGCATATGCTCTCCTCTATATTCGTTCTGGTGTGCTGACATCAGGTGATATGGTGCTCGAGAAACGAGATCAGCTAAGAGTGCATGGTGAAGAAATGTTGTTCGTACATGCACTTGTCGACACTGAAGCGTACTTAGTAGTGACATGGTAATGAAAAACGCCGCAGGTGGCTTCGCCACCTGCGGCGTGTGCTTCCGTTAATTGACGGAAGCACGAATGAGAGCGTGTCGTGCGGTCCACCGCAAGGTGAACCGATCAACGTAGCCCTTCCGGTGAAGGATCGCGACGATGGCGACAGCAACCTTCTTCGGGTCGATAGACCCAAGGTCATCGTATCGTGCTGCCAAGAGCAGCGACGACAGTGTCTTTGTGGTCTCGATCCGCAGGGCGGTCATCGAGCCTTCTGGGACGGCGTCCCAGCGAGGGGCGAGTTCATGAAGCGCACAAACGGTGCGCTCCATGATGCCATCGCCTGCAATGACTGCGAACGCCCCCTCGACATCCTCGGGGGAGAGGTCGCGAGAAAGTCGTGCGCCTTCGATAAGGCTACTCACGATCATCCGAGCCTTCTCGCGGGGAGGGAGGTCACATAAGCTTTGCGCCTGTGCAACCTCAATTGGTACGGCCATGTCCATAGCTAAGGCCTTTCGGCTGAAGTCGGGGTATATGGCATTTTACACTAAATATTGACAGATGTCAAGATATGTTATATTTAAAATTATGCGTGGTGGTAGTTGGAATTTTGCATGATTGAGTGCGCACGATAGAGCTGTTCAACAAGAAGGAGTCGTACAATTTGATGAGGAAAAACAAGTGGAGAAAGCGACCAAGTAAAATCAGCTCGTGATTTTACTTTATCGTGAGCACCGTGAGCGCCACCAATAATAAAGACGAGCCGTTTCTTGCCTGAAGCGGTGACCTTCTCTACTTCACGTACAAGCTCAAGATTGGAGCACAGTTTACCCCTCTCGTCTAAGAGAATAACGTAGTCAGTCTGTGTGATATGATTCATTATCGCTAAGCTCTCTTCGTGAATATCGGCCGCTTTCGGAAACTTCCAGAGAATAGGAAAATGTGAAAGAAGTCTCTTCTCAAACGTAGCAATTGCTTCCTCGTAGTCTGTATCGTGAAATTTCCCTGGAGAAATGATGAGCGTTTGCATGTACCTCTTACAGTCCTTGGATCACTTTTACACGTGCGCCAATTGCATTAAGTCGTGACGCGATATCTGCATACCCTCTTGCAATTGAGTACACATTACGCAGATGAGATGTTCCTTCTGCGCCGAGCATGGCAATGAGAATAATCGCTGTTGGTCGTAGCGCAGGAGGGGAAACTATCTGCGCCGCACGCAATTTCTTCGGACCGGTAACAAAAACTCTGTGCGGATCAATGAGTTTGATGTCGGCACCAAGGCGGTTAAGCTCAGTGAAGTAAATTGCTCTGTTCTCGTACACCCAATCGTGAATAAGTGTTTGGCCTTCTGCCATGCAGGCGATAGGAACGAAGAAAGGAAGGTTGTCCATGTTAAGTCCAGGAAATGGTAACGCATGAAGTTTGTCATGAAGTGCGATAAGCTTACTTGGGGTAAGACTGATATCAACAAGAGACGTTCTTCCGTTCTTGGAGAGATATGGTTTTGATTGTGAGAATTTTTGCCCCATACGCTTTAACTTCTCTAGCTCTAATTCCAGAAAGTCGATTGGACATCTTGTGATGGTGAGTTTGCTTTTCGTTACAATTGCCGCAGCGATAAAGAACATGCTTTCTATTGGGTCTTCACTATTGTGGTGTTCAACTGTCTCGTTTATTTCTTCTTTGCCGTGAACGACAAGTGTACTTGAACCGATGCCTTCAATAACGACACCCATCTTTTCAAGAAGGAAACAGACATCTTGAACTTGGTAATTAGGCGGAGCAAATTTAATGATGGTTATTCCAGGAACTTTCGCCGCAGCGATGAGTGCGGTTATGGCGCCGGTATCGGAAGATTCGAAGAGTGGAATGGTGGCCGGCTTTAATTTCGAATGAGAAATAACGTAATGATCATTCTTGGTCTCTACCTCAACGCCGAGATATGAGAGGGCATACTTGTGAGATGCAACTGTTCGCTCCCCCATTTTGCACCCACCTGAATGAGGAAGTTTAAATGAGTCAGCCCAGTGAATGAATGCTCCTGCAAAAGTAAATGATCGTATGCGGACAGCTGCCTTTTTATCCATAGCACCGAAGCTTAGCTTCTTAGGAGGAGTGATCTCAAGAGAGGTGCTGTTGTGCGTCCAGCGAATCTTAACACCAACACTTTCGAGGAGTTCCTTGTAGCGATAAACTTCCTCAATGTGTGGTATATCGCGAAGTATTGTGACGCCACGATTGACAAGTGCTGCCACCATCATGTTGATCGCTCCATTTTTTGAGGTATTTGTTGCGATTGATCCGGAAAGCTTGTGACCGCCTTCGACTTCAAAGTCGATTGTGTTTCGTATGCCGATCACTGGTCTTCCAAGCGCCTCGCCAATTTTCCCAAGCTCATCAACGGTGACGTTTTGCCTTCCTGACTCTATGCGAGCGACAGCTGGCTGAGCTGTTTTAAGAAGGGAAGCGAGTTGTTCTTGCGTGAGGCCACGCTCTTCTCGTAACTTTTTTATAAAGTAGCCAAGCTTCTCTTGATTAATGTGTGGAGCGATATCTACATGCTTCAACGCGTCTTTCTTCTTCATAAAAAAAGTATAACACATGCGTTATATGCAGGTGTTGAGCTCGCTGCCACTGCTTTAGTAATAGTGAGCTATACTGTTTGTAGTAGTGTAGCTATGTTTATCAGGAAGCGACAAATCTTTGGAATGAAGCGAGTCATCATGCTACTTTTGGGGTTCGCCCTCTTTTGTGTTCTTTGGTTTATTTCCTACGCAACTTTTAGTCGAGCAATATCTGTCGCGACACCCACGCCGCAGGCTCTAGAGAGTCGTGTCACAAGCGGTGAGGCAGCAAATATCATCCTTGCGGGAGGGTGTTTTTGGTGTACCGAGAGTGAATTTAATCATGAGGCGGGGGTTATCGGTGCGTACTCTGGCTATGTGAGAAAAAAGGACTTAGTTAGCGAAACGCCAACATACTTGTCTGTGAGCAATGGCATAGTAAAAGCAAGGGAGTCAGTGCGAGTCATTTACGATGCGAGCGTTATCTCACATGAAGAGATACTGCTCCGTTACTTTAAACATATTGATCCGACAGATGGAGGGGGGCAATTTGCTGATCGTGGGTACCAATACACTCCAGCGATATACTATACAACCGAGGAGCAAAAAATTATCGCCCAGGATTTTATAAAGAGACTTGCGCTCTCAGGGAGGTTTGTCCAACCAATTGCAGTCGAGCTTTTACCGATGACTCAGAATGAATTCTTTAACGCAGAAGAGTACCATCAAGACTATAAGGATAAAAATCCAATACGATATAATGCGTACAGAGAAGCTAGCGGAAGGAATGCATTTATAAGAAAGTACTGGAATAACGAAGCGCCTTCTACAAAAACTATTTTTATGACAGAAAACACAACACAAAAGCCATGGAAATCTTTCACGGAAGAAATGAAGAGAAAAAGGTTAGAAGAATTGACACCTCTTCAGTACAAAGTAACTCAAGACGAGGGGACTGAGAGGCCGTTTGATAATGAGTATGCGGATAATAAGGTGCCAGGCGTTTATGTTGACGTTATAAGTGGTGAACCGCTTTTTCTTTCAACAGATAAGTATGACTCTGGCACTGGCTGGCCATCATTTGTAAAGCCGATCTCTAAAGATGCAATTACGACTCATGAGGATAGAAGACTGTTTACATCAAGGACAGAAGTGAAAAGTGCAATTGCAGCATCTCACCTCGGACACGTCTTTGAGGATGGACCGCGTGATCGTGGTGGTCTAAGGTACTGTATAAATAGCGCGGCGCTTACGTTTATTCCAAAAGAAGAAATGGAACGTAAGGGCTATGGAGAGTACGTTGAGCTATTAAAGTAGAGCATCATGGAGACCTTAACTCATTTTATACAAGTGTATGACGGCTACGCTGCGCCGTTACTTATCCTTGCAAAGATTCTTGGCGCGATTTTCTTTATTCCAGGCACTCCACTTACGCTTCTTGCTGGGGCAACACTTGGTCTTGGGTACGGTTTTGTGATATCTCTTATTGGAAACCTTCTTGGAGCTTTCGCAGC
>JACCDR010009569.1_pt1 | contig 18238 bp, 15 predicted proteins | sample 7446431 | NCBI WGS metagenome assembly JACCDR01 (sample SAMN15323443, study PRJNA562643) | freshwater metagenome | isolation source: river surface water | place: USA:Blue River Watershed | collected 2017-08-17
CGTTCGGGCGGGTGTAATCGGTGTAGTCGAAGGCCGGGTTGCGGTAGCTGCGCCCGTCCAGCCCGGTGACGTAAGGCGCATAGGCCGGATCGCCCACAGGCTCGCCGCTGATGACCAGGGGCCGCCCGAACTTGCGGAAGACGAACTCTTCCACATTCAGGTCTTCCGGGTGGGCCGTAATGAAGGTGTTGGCGCTGAGGTTGGTCGCGAATCCCGACACCCGCCGCGACTGGAACCCGCGCGGCAGGTAGAGGTTGACGCCCGTCGCCGCCGTCCGAATGGTCAGCGTGTCGAGATAGACGCCTTCGCCAACCGTCACCGGCACTGCGTTGTTCGCCCCGTTCCAGATGATCTCGACTCCGTTCGGAACGTGGGTGCCGTCTTCAATGGTGATCGGGCTGGTGATGACATACTGATCCGGCGGCCTGTTGGTGATCAGGTCAGGCAGGCCGATTGTGGTGTTGCGGATGCCGCGGAACCGATAGGCGATCTGATGCCCGCTGCCGATCGCCTCAAGGAACTTGATGCCCCAGCCGTGCGTTGAGCCCGAAACCGCGACGAGATCCCAGTGCTGGCCGTCGTAGACCGCCTGCCCGTCCAATTCGACAGCAAGGTATTCCGCCGCGATGGGGTCGAAATCCAGAGGATAGGGCCCGCGCCCACTGTCCAGCGCGAAGTTGGTCGTCGCGTAGTGCGTCACGCCGAAGACAGCCGAAGAGATGCCGGCCGCCGCCGCTTCCGCCCGCTCGGCATATTCCTCGGCGTTCGCCAGATCGTCGGCGTTCGGGCCCGAGATGAACTTCGCGCCGTCCCAGACAGCGACGGTGCCGGCGGTGAGGCTCACGGGATCCGTGCTGGTCGTGAAGACGCGCAGGGACCGCTTCGTGTCGCGCTTCGTGTCCGCGACGGCAGACCACAACCGGCCAAGCTCGATGTTCATCTTCGAGACGAGCAGCGGGTCGCCGTTCACATAGTCGGCTTCCCGGTCGGGCGTCAGGTCCGCGTCGATCACGACGACATCGCCAGACGCCAGGTCGTCGTCGAAGAGGATGGTCGCGTCGTCGGTATAGCCGCCGGAAAACGCCGCCGTGAGCGCCCAGTCTTCTCGGGCCAAGCCGTTCACATAGACGGACAGCGCATCCGCATCGAACAGCCTGAAAGCCACCTCAAACGGGCCCGCCGTCGCGGTCGCCAGGGTGTAGGTGATCGTGCGGGGCGCTGAAGATACCGTTGCCATGCGGCCAAAGTCGGCCGCGCCGCCTCATGCGACCATGCACGTCACTGGAGCGGGCTGGGAACCCCGGGAAGGGGCTGGCCTGGCGCCCACCAAGAGGCGTTGCCGTAGCGGTTCTGGCGCAGCGTTTCGGCCTTGGCGAGATCGTTCGCGCTCTCCGGGTCGAGAAGCATCTGGAACTGATCCGCGATGAGCCTGTCTATCGCCGCGCCGCCAAGCCACACCGGAGACTGCTGGAGCGGCGTGTAGCGCTTCTGGAACCGCATCAGATCGCCCATGAAATTCAGGTCGATGTCCTCGCCGTCCATCGCCTGATTGTAGGCCTGCGCGATGTTCCCGAGGGTCAGGCCGGCAGTATCCTGCGCCATCTGCACGACAGGCCCGGCGAGGTAGTTGGCAAAGCCGCCGCCCCACGATGAGGAACCCGTCGAGATGATGTCCCCGATAGGCCCGAGGCCGCCGCCGCGCATGATCGCGCGGAACATGAAATCCGGGTTGTCCATCGGCTGCGGGTCGCGCCCCATCAGCATCTCGTTGACCTGGATGCCCAAGGCGCCGACAAGGCTGGCAGAGGCGAAAAGCTCCAGCCCATAGGCCGCCCGGCCCTTGACACCCATGAAGCTCCAGTTTGTCGCCATCGAGGTCATGCGGACCTGGTTCACCACGAAAGCCGCGACGAAGCTCTTGAACATGCCGCCCGACTTCATGATCTCGTAGGGGATCGAGCCGGGCGACATGCCATAGGCCTTCGGGTCCATGATCCCTTGGGCGATGAGCGAGCGGGACGGGACGGCAAGCTCCGTCGCGCGGTCCACGAAGGACTGGAATTTCAGCGCCAGATCATCGGCATTGCCGTGCTGCGTCGTCTCGCGCCAGTAGAGCGGGCTCAGGAACTCGGCGCCGTTCGAGGCCGTGAACACGCCGCCAGAGTTGCGGAAGTTGTCCCAGTCCGACGACGTGATGCCGCTGTCCTGCATCAGCTTCCGCATCGCCGGGTCTAGCTGGTCGAAGTCCTTCGCCCGCTCTGCCGCCATGTGCCCGTTCAGGGACCACGACCACGCCAGCTTCGCGCTGTCGGTGTGCGCGTTCATCCCCTGTATCCGCATCGCGGCGTTCGACATCCGATCGGCCCATGCCGCCGCCGGATACTCCATCTGGAAGCGGGACGAGGTGACGGACGGGTTCGCCCAGCTTTCCGCGATGTGCTGCGCCCTCAGAAGATCCTGCTGCGTCAGCCCGCCGCCCTTCCTGATGTCGTTCAGGAGGTTCGTGTAGGTGGACATGAAGTTGCCGGGGTTCATCCCGATCGCCTTCGCCGCCAGCCGGCAGGAGTTGAGATCAGAGGGAACCGAGATCACGATGGCGCGGTCCAGAAGCGCCGCAGAGAGAACTTTGCGCGTCGTGGCGAAGAAGCGCGCCGACTGCGCCCCAAGCCAGCCGTTCGGCCCGACGCCGCCTTCCATCACGCGGATCATGCCGCGCGCCCATGCGACGCCGCCCTGCGCCATGAGGCTGTCCTTCAGCCCGAGGCCTTCCTTGCGGGCGCGCTCGGCCACCAGTTGCCCGGCATAGTCCAGTGCTGTCTCCGCGTTCGGGCCGAACTTCTTCGCCAGGGCGAGGTGCCGCGACATGCTGTCGAGGTGCTGCATCATCGCGGAGTGCGGGTCCGTCGCGCCGTAGTCCTTGTTGTAGGCGATCCAGTCGTCTGCCGACTTGAACTTGAAGACGCGATGCCGCTCCAGGATGTTGCCGGCCTTGCTTTCGCCCCACGTCGGGTTCTCGCTGTTCCGCCCGTGCAGGATGTTGTCGTAGGCGGCGCGGAGGAATTCCTGCCGCGACCGCGGATCAGGCACATGCCCGAATTCCAGCCCCGACTTGGGGTCGATCATGCCGGCCCAGTCCAACTTCGCGTCGATCTCTGGCGCCCACTTGTCGAAGCCGGCGGTCGAGATGGAGGTCGGGCTGTGGGTGTGCGGCAAGCCCCAGCCTTCCAGCTTGCCGATGCTGTAGCCGTAGCTGTTCAGCTTCTTGCGCATCCACTCGTTCGTCTCGACCCATGCCCGCCCGAAGGCCGCCGCTTCCGGGTCGCTGACCGGCTCGGCATGGATCGCGCGAACCACGTCGTCGAATTTCGCGGGGTTTCGGACGTTCCCGGCCAGCGTCGGGCGAAACTTCTGCAGAAACTCCCCGAGCCGACCCATCGTCATCTTGTGGAAGGCCCGCGCCTCGAAGTCGAGGTCGTCAACCATCTTCATGACCGCGCCGCCCATCTTGGACGATGCCATCTGCGCAACCTCGACCTCGAGATCACGCATGACGCGGACGCGGTTGACCATGCGCCACTTCGCCCGCGCGTTCTTGAGCGCCAGCTCCTCGCCATACTGCAGGGCGGCCATGTTCTCGGCCAGCGTCGGGCTCTCGCCAGCGTCCAGCAGCGCCTTGCGGATTTCGGTGATCCGGCGGTGAGCGGCCTCGCCCTTCGCGCGGTTGACCTTGCCGATCTTCGCCTTGTTGCGGATGCAGTCACGCGCCGACATTCACGGTGCCTCCAGCCAGACACGCGGCGAATTCCGCCTCCATCTGGTCCATCTCGTCGATTTCGGTCAGAACCTCGTCCATCGTGTTCAGGACGCGGCCATCGTCTGCGGTGACGGACACGGCCTGCGGTGCCTCCGGGTCGAGGCTCGCCCGCATCTCGGCCACCTGAGCGTCAACATAGGCCTTGGCCTGGGGCGAGGTCACGTCGTCGAAGATGTCGATCTGCTTCGGCGCGAACAGCCCGTCAGGGTCCATCTGGTCCAGCCGGCGCATCTTGGACTGCCGCGCCTGCAGTTCCGCCAGCGCACGGTCGCGCTCGGTGTTGCGCGCCCTCAGTTCTGTTCCGGGGACGAGGGTTTGGAGCCCTGCCGGCGTTGCTTCCACACTGAAATCTGCGCCAGCATCCGCCGCGCCATTGCCCGCTGGATCGGCTGTCGCGTCGGGTCGCGGAGTATCGCCAGCCCCCGGGCTTCCAGCGCGTCCCAGTCCCTCGTCGGTGAAGGGCCCCCAGTCGGCGTCTCGTTCGTAGACATCTGTCGGAACCTCCTGGCCTTCCGCCTCGTCGGCTTGGCGCGCGAGAACGTCATAGATGGCGTCGTCGGGATCATCGCCCGCCCTGACCTTTTCCGCAACCATCTGGCGCTCGCGGGCGGTCAGGGCGACCTTGCCCATCTTGGCGTCGATGGCGTCCTCGATTTCGGCGCGGCGAATGTCCTGGCGCAGACCTTCTGCCTCGCTCAGAAGCATGTCGGAACGAGGCGTCGATACCCTGCCGCCTGAAAGTTCGCGGATCAGCGCATCAATCGCGCCCTGCCGGCTCAGATAGAAGCCGTCCGTGCCGATGGCCTGAACGGCATCATCGTCCGATGAGAAGTCGAGGTTGTCGAGGTCGCGCATCCCCTTCTTGCGCGAGAACAGCCCCGGCAGGCTCTTGGACGTGATGTCTGCCGCGCGGAGTTCGTCGGCGACGGGCCCGTCAGGATGGATGCCGCCGAGGCGCTTGATGTAGCGAGAGAACCACTTCTGCGACTTCTCCAGTTCCCGCTCGATCTTGCCGATCTGCCTGATGGCGTCGTCCCGATTGAAGGCCGGCGGCGCATCCGGCATCGGTGCGGTATCGGCCTGCGGCTCGCCGGCGCGGCTCTCCATGTCGCGGAACATCGCTTCCCAGTCGGTGTTCGCGTCCGCTTCGCGCCACTGCGCTTCCCAGTCGATCTGCGGCTCGGGCTCAGGCATTACCTGCCGCACCGCAGGTTCCAGTGGAAGTTCCTCGACAATCGCCCGCTCTGCCGCCGCGATGGCGGGCTCGACCTCTGGCATCGTCGTGCCGGGGATCGGCCGGGCGCGCTCTGCCTGCAGCGCCAGACCGCGGGCTAGGCCGGGAAGGCGACCGATGCCGTCCACGGCGCCGCCCAGGATACCGCCGGCCACGGCGGCGATGCCAAGTTGCGCCAGTGGATCGGGCGCGGGCTCGTCAAGGCGCTCTGCCGTCTCCATCTGCGCGGGAAGGGTGATCGCCTCGCCAGCCGCCGAAAGCCCGGCCTGCCACGCGACGACCTTGAGGAACGATCCGCCCGGGTTGACCAGCAGAAGCGGCCACTGGCGGGGATCCACGATGGCCGATCCGATGCCGCCGATGATGCTCTCTGCCATCGGAAAGGGTGACATGGCGAGGATGGCCGACTGTTCCTGCGCCTCGGCCTTCTGCGCCTCTGTCGCCTTTGCCTCGGCCCCTTCGCGGGTCAGGTCGATGCCCTTCCAGCCATCCGGGTCAACCTCTGCCGCCTGCTGCCCGAGTTCCAGAACGGCGCGACGGACATCGGTGTTCATGCGCAGGAAGTCCCAGTCGTAGCCTTCCATCGACGGCGTGATGACGCCCTTGTCCCGCAGCGCCCGCTCGACCTCCTGCATCCCGAGGCGGCCGATCACCTGATCCGCGACTTCGGCCTCGTTGTCGGCCGTGCGCCGCTCGAATTCCCAGAAGACGTTGCTGTTGCGGTTCGCGGCGGAAAAGGCCGCGCTCAGGCCCTCGCCAAAGGTCGTGATGCGCGGCCCCGGCCCGTCCAGCGGGATTTCCTGCGGAGCGGTCGCGTCTTGGAGGAACCAGGTCATTTTCCGGTCAGCTTCCGAAGGTCGAAGACGAAAGTGGTGCCCGCGGCGTTCCTGACGGGTTCGCCGTTGTAGAGCATCAGGTAGGCGTCCTTGCCCCATCCCGGCGCGACGAGAAGACGGATGTTCCCGCTTGCGAGATCCTTCGGCTCCAAAGGGACACCGCCAAGCATGGGGCGAGAACCGGCGCTCTTGCCCAAACCAGCTGTCGAGAAGATGCCGGTCGGCGCGGACCAGAAGCCCATGCCGAAGGCGGCATCAACGTCCTCTGCACTCACGTCGCCGGGCAGCAGCGTCTCGAAGCCAAGAGCCTTCTGGACGCCGCCGACGACTTCGCCCGTGGGCAGCGTCGTCTGCCCCAGGGCGCGGCTCAGGGCGTCCTTGGCCGCAGCGGCGCGGGCCGTCTCCTGCTCCTTGGTGAAGCCCTCTGGGTAGTTGTAGGCCATGATCCCGGCGGCGAGGGCCAGCACGTCGCCCTCAGGCACGGGAACGCCCGTGAGCGCCGTGGCGATCTGCGGGTCCACCGTCCGCACCGAGCCGTACTTGAACGAGTTCTTGGACTGGCCCGCGTCCAGCATCGCGCGGCCCATCATGGCTTCCATCGCCACGTCGCGGTTGCCGGTCGCCGCCGACATCATGCCCGCCGCCTTGGTGGTCTGGTCCACGTTCTTCAGGACCGAGAAGACTTGCGGGGCGGCGGGGCCGAAGCCGCGCGTCACCATCTCTGCCGCCGCAAGCCGCGCCTCGACCGGGGCCTCTTTCGAGAAGAACGAGCCGATCAGTTCCGCCTCTTGCGACGACAGGTAGGCCACCTTCGGCGCGAAGCCGTCCGCGACCAGCTTGTCCGCATAGGCCTTGCGCGCCTGAAGCATCTGGACCGCCTGTTCTGGCGGCGTGTTCGCGTCAGGGATGGGCGGGGGCTTGTTCGGCAGGTACGTCGCCGCAGCCGTGATCGGATCCTTCTGGAAGGCCGTCGTGACCGTGCGGTTCACCTCATCCAGCGCGGCGCGCGAAGCCAGATCCCCGCGACCCTCGACCGGCTGCGCATTGGCCTCTGCCAGCGCGGCGGCGCGAGCCTGAGCGGGCGACGACACGAACCCGGGCAGCGTGGCCCGCAGCGTCGAGAGCGCCTGCAACTGCTCGTACTGGTCGGGGAACCGCGCCGCGATGGATGGATCAGCCAGAAGCGCCGCCTCTGCCGCCGCCGTCTGGCCTTGCTTGGCCGCCTCGATCGCAAGGGCGAGGTCGGCCTTGGCCTTGGCATCCGCCGTCTCGCCGGTCGCGCGGATGCGGCTCTCGCCAGCCGTGCGCGCCCTCTGGCGGACCAGTTCCGAGTTCGCGGGCGTCCAGCCGACGCCGGGCAGGCTCTCCCGCGCCACCAGGATGCTGTCCAGCTTCTCCTGCGCCGCGGCGATTTCCGTCTGGTTGCCGCTGGCGATGGCCGCGGTCAGGTTGTCGCTCCAGAGTTCGATCAGGGCTTGCGACGAGTTGTCGGCGCGCTGGCGAATGTCCGACTGCCGGTCATCGACGATGCCCATGTACCGCCGCACCGCCTCGCTTTCGAGTTCGGCGCGAAGATCCTCGCGGAACATGTCGGGGGCGCCCTGCACCGCCTCGGAGACATAGCCCTGCGCCGCAGCGAGGAAGCCTTCCGGGTCCAGCGGGAATTGCGAGTAGAGCGCGCTCAGGTCGGCCGCGCCCTTGACCATCATGTCGGCCTGATAGGCCACCTGTGCGGCGGCGTTGTGCGCCTGCAGGATGGGCGATGCGGTCGGCGGATAGAGCTTCGCCTCCAGCGAGCCGTCGCCCTTGCGGATCATGGTCGGAGCGATGGTGTCTGTGCCGCCGCCGCCTGCGAGACTGTCAGTCCCAACCGACGCACCGCCATGCCGCACGGCGTAGTCTGAAAGGCTCGTCCCGTTGCTGTCCTGCGGGTTGTAGGCGCCGTTCGTTTCGACGAAGCGCCGAGCCCCGCCGATGCCGCCAAGATGCGACATCGCTACAATCGCCGCCGGGGTCATGGTGATGCCGTTCACCGTGCGCCCGACCAGATCGCCCGTCTGCGACATGATGTCCTGAACGTGCCATTCCTGAGCGCGCTCTTGCAGGCCGGGATTGGCGCGAAACTGCTCCAGCGTGAACGACGTGCCGTTCGCCCGGTTGTAGTCGTCCAGCCGGGCCTGCCCCCACTGGTACTTCCCCGTGTACCCTTCGCGGTTCACCACGGAGTAATCGCCGCCGCTCTCGGTGGCCGCCAGGCTCTCGTTGATCCCGCCGGAAAGGCTGTCGCTGCCGCCGGTCGCAGGCATGATGGACGGCATCGCCCCGCCAGACATCTCATGCCCGAGCGCGGCGCCATTCTGCCGTTGTTCTTCGATCGCCGCCGGTTCGAGGTTGCGATAGAGTTCTTCCATCGCGCCGGCCAGCACGCGGAAGCCGTAGCCCGTGGACGGCGCGGCCTGCCGGAAGTTCGACAGGACCGGCGACGGCGTGACCTTGCGAAGCTGCGCCATGCCTAGCCCTTCTTCATCGCGGTGTAGAGGTTGAATGCCGAAGGCGCCCCGCCGATCACGCCGCCGAGAACGGACATGTTCGCCTTCTGACCTGCGGACGCCGCGTACCGGCTCCAGTCCGACGCGCCGATCAGTTCGTTCGCCACGGCGGTCCTGCGCTCGCGCGTCCTGACCTTCCGCAGTTCATCCGTGATCGCCGCGGTGCCGACGTTCAGCCGCTCGCCGGCAGAGGCGAAGGCCGCGCGCATCGTCGCCAGTTCGGAGTTCATCCCCTCGCGGGCGGCGGCCTCAGTCTGGATCGCCCGGGTCTTGCCGATGAAGGCGTTGACTTGCGCCTGCTTCTGTTCGGCGCGGGCTTGCGCGTTGCCGGCCAGGCCCTCGAATACGGGGGCGGCGGCCTGTGCAGCGAGGGCGGGAACGGTTGCACCCATCAGACTTGGACCTCCTGCGTGATGGCGAGGATGCGGAACACGCCAGGGCTTGACCGACCGACCTCAAGTTCCGGGTGATCGCGGTTTCCGACCACGTTGAAGCGGTAGACCTTGGTGACGAGCGGAGCGCCGTCCGCGACATCCTCCCCGAACACCGGCCCGCCGAATTCCTTGGTCGTGCGGTTCGCCCGCACATAGAGGCGTTCGGCGTGCTGGACGGAAATCGCGCCGCGGATCAGCCGCGCCTTCAGCATCCCTGACCGCTGGCTCTGCAGGTACTCGAACGGCCAAGGGCTCACATAGGCGTCGAAGTCCCGGCCGATGTACGCGCCGGCAGGAAGGCCGGCTGCGTCTGGCACGGTCCCGTCGTTCGCCACGGCGCGACTTCCGGCATACCAGCCAGGGCCGCAGATGTGAGCGGTCGTGCCGGCCAGCGCCTCGGTGATCGTCGCCGCCTCCAGCAGCCCGACCGATCCGTCCAGCGCCAGGTCGTCGTCGAACCTCTCCAGCATCCGGGTCGTCACGCCGATGCGCAGCCGGTCCACGATGGCCCAGTAGTCGCCAAAGAGGGGCGACACCGACTTGAATGACCCTTCGGTGTCCCACGGCACGAAGCCGATGCTTTCGGCGTTGAAGCTGTCGAACCACGACATCGCGGCGAGAGTGCCGTCCGCGTTGACCACGAAGAGGTACTTTTCCGGCCGCTCGGAGGTGAGGGACGGGCCGCACAGCTTCACGGGCGTCTTGATCTGCGGCGAGTGATAGGTCGAGAGCGTCCTGACAGACCACTTCAGGTAAATGTTGCCGTCCAGAAGGCAGGCCGACACCGCCTTGCCCGAAGCCTCCACGAAGACCACGCCGTCGTCGATCGGCGCAGGCCGCACGGAGTTCGCGGCGCGCTTGTCGAACAGGATCGCGTTGAAGGAGGTCGGCGTCAGGATCGCGCCATTGCGCACCTCGACATAGTAGAGGCCGCGGTCTGAGAAGAGGATCAGGTCGCCCGCGTTGACCACATGCAGAAAGCGCGGCGCGTTGTCGCCAACCTGCCGCACGATGGCGTCGTCATCCTCGGCGCCGGTCTGGAAGTCCGTGATGTCGCGCACGGACGACATGCAGATCACGTCGGGAACCTGGGGAAAGTCCACGAAGGTCAGCCGGCCGGCCGCAGATGCGCCGGCCCCGGGATAGCCGCGCGCCGGGGAGATCAGGGGCTCATCCCAGATCGGAGACGCGACTGGCGTGATCGAGATGGAAGCCGTGACCTTGGACGAACCGGACGGCGAGGACAGCTTCTCGTCAACCACCGGGCCGTCGAAGTAGGAGATGGACACCACGTCGATCTGCGCGCCGGAAATGGCCGTCACCAGACCTTCGAAGCCCGTCTCGGCACCGACGACGGCATCCCCCACGCGGAAGTCGCCAGAGGATACGAGCGTGACGCGATAGGACGGGGGAAGCGCGGACACCACGGTCCCGTTCGCCACCGTCGCGCTGCTGATGCTTGTGATCAGAACCTCGCGCTTCCCATAGCGCACGCGCTGCCCGACATAATCCGAGGTCCAGAACGCGGTGGAGGCGGTGAGGGTGATCGTTCCGGTCAGAGCGGACGGGCGCATGGTCATGTCGCCGCGGAATGACCAGTAGGGCTGCGCCAGTTCGCCGCCCGGGGCATCTCCGAACGCGAAATCCCCGAAGGTCCATGCGCCGTCGTCGTAGGTCAGGACATGCAGGCCGCCAGACCAGCCGATCACGGTTTTTTCACGGAAGGGCTCGGCCCACACGTCGGCCCCGCTTGTCCACGGCGCGGGATCCTCGCTCCACACCTCAGCGCCGGCCTCGTCGATGACGCTCAGGAAATCGTTGCCGATGACCAGGCCGAAGCGGGTGTCGCTGCCCGGGCGGATCTCCAGCATGTCGTAGTAGCCGGCGGCAAGCCCGACATGCGACAGACCGGGCCGCCCCGTGACCGTCCGCGTCGCCTCCACGCGCACGTTCTTGCCGTCGCGGAGGGAAGACTGGCGCAGTTCGATGTCGTCGCCTTCGAGGAAGCCCTCGCTGACAACCCCAAGGACGAAGCTGCGCTGCGTCTGGGTTGCTTTAGCCACGGGTGAACCTCGCAATGGCGAAGCGGCTTGGCTTGTAGGGCGGCTGCGGCGACCGCGACTTGGACGATGAGGTTCGGGCGCGCTGGAACGCCATCTCGGCCTGCTGCTCCAGCACGGCGGCGGCCGACCGTTCCTCGCGGAAGTTCAGGATCACCGCTTGCAGCTTCAGCTGGACGCCGCGGGCGAAGTTCGCGCTCCACAGGTCGGCATCCACGGCCGCGACATACTCGATCCAGACGCCATCGGCGGCATCGACATGGACCTTGGTGCCGTCCTGCACCCAGTCGGGGAAGGTGCGGACGCCATCTTCGTCCTCGACCCACAGGCGACGGACGTGCAGCGCGGCCAGCGGGACGACATAGGCGTCTGGATAGCCATAGGAGCCATCCTGGCGGGAGTTCAGAAGCACCGTCGTCTTGGTGAAGTGATAGGCCCCGTCCTCAAGTTCGGCCTCGACCACAAGGGGCCAGTTGCGGGACAGGAGCCGCCACTCGTCGGAGCCGTCGTTTTCGGAGACAAGCTCGTCCAGCCCCTCGGAAATGAGGGCGGCGTTCATGATCTGGAGCATGGAGAATTCGGTTGCCATGCCGGCGACGATGTGGCCCGAGCCCGCTTGTCACCATGCACGTTGCAAAGGATGGGGGCGGCGAGTTGCCCCGCCGCCCCCGAGAGCGCCTGACCAGGGAAGGAGGATCAATCGGCGCCATCCTCATCGACGATGGTCACGGCGTCGAGCTTCAGGCGGATCGCCTTGATGATCTCGGCGCGCTTCATCTGCTTCTGCGGCGTCACGCCCGCAGTCAGCATCATCGTCTTCAGTTCCTCGCTGTCCATGTCCTCCAGCCGCCTGGGCGCGCTGGTGGACGCGACAGTTTCTTCCGTGACCAGCGTGTAGAGGCTGCCCCCGAGGCGGATGTTCTCCATCGCGGTCACATAGTCGCACTCTATCACGCCCTTCGCCTTGGCCGCAGCGAAAGCCTTTTTCTGCTCTTCGCTGTCAGCCTTGAACGCCGGGTTGGGCGCGATCTTGACCATTGTCGGCATCAGCAGACCTCCTTGGTCAGATAGGCGTTCAGCTGGATCGATGGCGACGTGCCGGCCGCGGTCATGTGCAGGTCGATGTAGCGATACCGCGTCCGGTTCTTCTCGGTGCGGAACCGCATTTCCAGCCGCTGCCCGGCCGCGCCGTCCACGGTTTCCGGGGCGCCGAGGACGGACGCCTTGCCCGTCTCGATCTGCGCCAGAACCTCGCCGTCCGAACGGTTGGTCGCGTTCGAGCCGACGATGCGGAAGCGGTAGGTTTCCCCGGTCGCGCCGTTGATGGTGATCGCCTCGATGTTGAGGATGGCGATCATGTCGTCCGCGGCGGCGGCGCCAAGGTCCAGCTGCGTGCCGATGTAGCCGGTCGAGGTCAGCGCGGCCTGGGCGGGCGCGCGCTTGATGAGGCCGGTATCGGCGTCGATTGCGAAGTACTTCGAGTAGGACATTGTTCAGCCCTCCTTAGGCCACGATTGCCGCGTCGGTGATCGAGGACAGCCTGATCGCCGAGTAGGGGTTTTCGATGCACATGCCGGTGTCGTGTTCGACGTTGGTCCGGTAGTGGATGCCGTTGTTCAGGAGGCCCATGTCCTGCACCTGCATCGGGCTGGTTTCGAGCCCGCAGACACCTTCCTCGCTGAAGTTGACAATGTAGATCGAGGCGGTGACGGCAGAGCCGCCGCCATAGGCCACCTCGTTGAACGGCAGGAACGCGCCAAACGGCGTGATGCCGTAGCCGGTCAGGATGGGCAGGCCGTTGTAGCGGGCGACGCGCCGTCCCAGTTCCTCGACATCCCAGGTAATGAAGCCCGAGACGCCGGTCGCCCGGGTCGCGGCGCCGAAGCGGTCCAGCAGCTTCTTCGGCATCAGGATGTGGGTCGGGTTCTCGACCAGGCCGATTGCCACGTCCAGCATTGCCAGCGAGAGCGCCGCGCCGCCCGACGCGGTGGAGTTGGCGATCAGCCGGCTGTCATAGTTGGAGCCGTCCACCGAGGTCGAGCCGGAGCCGACCGCGCGGAGACGCTGCTTCAGGCCGGTGAATTCACGCGGCTGCGAGGCGTTGTCACCGTTCATGAAGGTGTCGGTCCAGACCTTCGCCTTCCGCTTCACGGACATCCGCTCTTCCATCGAGCGGCGTTCCTCCCCGAAGCGGTTGATCAGAACACGGTCCACGTCGATGTTGCCGGCGATCGGGAAGCACTGTTCCGTCAGGTCATTGATGATGCCGTGGCCTTCGGCCGGCGTCTCGTTGATGGCGCGGAAGCCCATGTTGTTGGGCAGGGCGCCTTCGCGGAAATAGCCGTAGCGGCCGCCCGGCGCGGACTTGAAGGGAATGGCGCCGAGGATGTCGGAGCCTTCGGGGAAGAGTTCGATGATGGCGCGCGACTTCTCGTTCGTGACGGTCGTCGCGTATTCGACCAGGGTGTGAACCATCTGTCAGTCCTTTCTCTGCTCAGACCGCGCGTGCGGACTGGGCGTTTGCACGTTGAAGCCGCTGGTAGGGGGTCAGGTTTTCCCCGGCCCCCGGCGGCATGGCGGGGGCGGCGGCCATGTCCTTCGGGCCGACGAGCTTTTCGAGGGCGAGAACGGCCTTGGCCGAAGTCGAGATGCCCCGGAGCGCGTCCACATGGTCGGCGGGGAGCATGGTTTCCAGCTTGCGCAGGACGGCGGCGACGCGGGTTTCGGCCTGCTGCGGAGTTCCGAGGATCTTCGCCTCTTCCTGCAGCGCGGCGAGGCCTTTCGCGTACTTCGCCGCCTCGTACCGCCCGATGAAGCCTGCCAGCTTGCTTCCGGCTTCCGCGGGCGCCCCGATTTCCTTCAGGAACGCGCCGAGGTCGGCATAGATGGGCTGGAAAGCGGGATCCTCGGGGGTGAGGTTGATGGCGAAGTCTTCGGGCACGCCCTCGAATTTCAGGTCGGCGGGCATGGCGAAGTCGTAGGTGTCGGGCGGCGCGGGGCGCTGCGCGGCGACGAGTTCCTGGTAATGCGAGGCGAAGCGCGAGGTGTCGGGCTTGCCGTCCACAACGAAGTCGGCTGGGATGAAGGACAGGTCGGGGGCGTCAAGCGCGGGCTCGACAGGGGCGGGGCTTGGCGTTCCGCCGGGGGCGTCAGCGGCGTTTCGCGCCAGCCTTTGCCAGAAGAAGTTGCTCATGTTCATCGCTTGTGATCCTCCTGAGATCGGAGGGGATGAGAGCCTGAGCATTTCGTGCCAACAATGCACGGTCGTCCGAGAGGATCGGCAGGACGGAAAGTGTCGTCGATTTCTCAAGCAAATCCAGAAGGATAGCGCCATCCGGCGTTTGCATGATCGCCCTGACGGCGCCGATGGTGGCTTCGGCAAGGTCAGAGTTAACCGCGGAGAGTTTCGACAGGTAGGTCAGGACGGGGCCGGGCTCATTGAGCGGGCGGGGCAGGGACATCCATCTCTTCCTTGATGACGGTCAGTTCGTCCCCTGAGGCGCGGACGATGTTCTTCAGCGTCGAGATGAAATCGACGGCGGCCGGCGCCTGGTCCTGCAGCGCCTGGATGGCGAGATCGAGGTTCGAGCGCGCCACCATCACCTTGTCCTGGTTCTGCGCCTTCTGGAGCGGCGAGATCGGCAGGACGGAGATCGCGTTGCCGTTGTGGGTGATGGCGCTTTCCATGCGGCCCAGCTGGACGGCGAGGAATTCGACGCGCTGGACCATCGGGTAGATCATCTCGGTCCAGATCGGCGCGGAGGGCTTCCCGAGGCGCTGCTGGACGCGGCGGCGCTCATCCAGCCATTGCGTCGCGGTCGGCGGCGTGTCGCCGCGCTGGCGGGGCCCGTCCTGATAGAAGGCCGTGCGCAGCTTGGCCTCATAGCGCTCTTCGGAGAACCAGCCCTGATCGACGTTCACGTTGCGCGACAGATCCACGATGCTGTCGCGGGTGAAGCCGCGATGGGCGGGATAGGCGCGGCCGGCCTCGATCCCTTCGGACAGGTCAAGGAAGCCGTCGTCGGCATAGATGAGGGTGTTCATCAGCGCCTGGTCCAGACCGGAGAGCGTGGTTTCGCTCACCTTGTCCAGCACGCGGAAGTCTGGCAGCGCCTTGATGCCCGGGCCCCTGCCCCACGGCTTGCCGGTCTGCGGGTTAAAGCGGCCGACCAAGAGCGGGCAGGCCCCGGCCATCGGCCCGAGGACGATCGGGGTTTCGGGCGTGACGCGCTTGCCGTCCACGGTGATCTCGCAGCGCCATATCGGGTTTGCCGCGTCGGACCAGTCCAGCCAGAAGCCCCACATCACCTTGCAGGCGGCGCCGGGCGTCTCAATCTTCTTCCTGATGTCGCGCTCGTCCAGCCGCACCGGCCATCCGGCAAAGAGGGCCGGGAGCGTGGAGGCGGCGACGGACTTCTCCCGAAACCTGTCGAGGAAGCCGTTGTGGCCTGGCGTCAGGAACAGTTCATGCGGCGGCACGACCTCGAAGTGGATCGGCATCGCCAAGTGGGATGCAGACACCCATAGCGCGGGCGTGCCGTGGCAGGCCGCCTCAAATCCCCATTGCGGCGCGATGTCGTTGTAGTTCGAGGCTTGGATCAGGTCGAAGAGGGTGTCTTCGCGGTCCTGCACCAGCGCCTCGACTTCGGCGGCCGCGTCTTCAGGCACGGGCGCCAGGACGAGGTATTCGCACCATTTCGTCTCGGCGGGCGTGAAGTAGGTGACGAGATCCCCGGCGAGGTCCGTCGCCAGTTCCTCCCCGAGCGAGGTGAAGACGGCGCTGTCGTATTCGGTCTTCGAGGTGTGGTTCCGGTTGAAGTCGTGTTCGCGGCCCGGGCAGCAGAATTTCAGGCTTTCCTCGATGTTCGGCCGCACGGCGTCGCGCCACTTCGTAGCCGACGAAAGCCGCGTGGAGAATTCCTTGGAGGGCTTCACCGGGCACCTGTCTGCAGGAGGTCGAAGACCGACACCTTGGAGCCCTTGAAGAAGCCGCTGCGCGAGGTGTAGCCGCCGGTCGATGCCGGCGTTGAGGGCGACATGGGCGAGCCGGTCCTGGTGCCGGTCAGGCCGCGCATCCCGTAGACGGCGCGAAGGTCGGAGGTCAGGCCGGCCGCGTCTTCCTGAGCCGCCTGTGCCGCGGAGCGGGATGCCATCCGGCGCTCACGCCGCCGCATCTCCTTGTCCGCCGCGCTTTCCTTGTAGCCCGAGCCCGCCATGAATGACCTCTGCACCTTTGGCGAGCAATTTCCGGCGCAGACCGGCGGGGGACCATGCACGGATGCCGAAGGCGGAACCGACAACGCTGGCGCATGTCATCTGCCAGTGGACGGGAAAGCGGAACCCGTCCTCATCGGGGGCTTCGCGCAGGACGAGGCTGCACTGCGAAAACTTCAGGGCGAGAAGATCCCTGACCTCATCGTGGCGATGCGCGACCAGGATGTGCAGACCGGACGCCTGCGGGTCGAGGAAGAGCCATGTGCCGTCGCGCGTGTGGCCCCACATCTCGACATGGCCGAACCATGCCCGCGGCGCCAGCCGGCCTTCTTCGTCGCGGAGCCGCGGCCGATGGAACCCGACATAGGCGTCAAGCAGGATCACCCTGCCCTCCTGATGCTGACGTGATGCCGCCTCACGGGCGACGGCGCAGACCGGGCGCGATGCGGGGCAACGACAAGCGCGTCCCCCTCGCCCCCGCCAAGGATCGCGTTCTCGATCGCCTCGACAATGTGCGAAAACCTGTTCTTCCGCGGCCGCTCGGAGAACATTCCCGTGCCCTTGATCTTCGGATAGTGATAGCCTCCAGCGAAGCCAGTCTTCGCCACCAGGCAGGACGGGTTGATCTGGAACCCGTTCCGCCGGTCCAGAACAGACCCGACAGCAGACCGCCGCATCTCGGGGTTGTTGTCCGTCGTCGCCGGCAGAACCCGCATCCCGTGGGCCATGAAGATGTCGTAGGCCGTCGTCTCGGTCGATTGCGTCTTGTCAGCCCCGCGAGGGTCGCCCCAGAACTCGGCCCTGAACCCGGGGAAGTACTGCGCCAGCGTCCGCTTCACCCGCGGCGCGAACACCTGCGCGCTCTCGTTGTCCCCGATCAGTTCCTTCAGGACCACCCACCGCCCGTTCACGCACTGGCAGAACGCCGCCGCAGGCTCCCGGCCGAAGTCCAGCCCCACGATCAGGGGAGCCCCGACAATCGGCTCGATCTCCCGCGGCGCCACATGCTCGCTCTCATGGAAATCGGGATAGACCGCCTTCCCCTCGGTGTAGATGCCGACCTTGTTCATCACGCGCCGGTCGATCCACTCCTTCCGCTTCCCCCTGATCTGCTCCAGATACGGCTTGCGCAGATGCCGCTGGTTCTCAGCCTTCGGGTTCGGCTGGTAGACAACCTTCCCCTCGATCCACTTCTCGATCAGCCCAGGCGGCTGCACGAAGAAATTCCACCCCACAGGCTTCGTGAACTCGGCCTTCTGTTCCTCGCTCCACTCGGGCGGCAGAGGCATGTCCCCCCGCATGTACGGGATCCAATGCCCCTCGACAGGCGCGTTCAGGTCGATCATCCCCCCATACCACGTCGCCCCAGGCCCGTTCCGCTTCGACGGATACCGCCCGCACCGAGACAGCAACTCATCGACGACCGCCTTCTCCCCGAACTGGCCCTCGTTGATGAAGAACCCCGTGATCTCGAACGATGCGGCCTCAGCCTCGGCCGTCTCAGGGCTGTCGATCGCCAGGAAGATCACTTCGCAGTCCACGAACGTCCCGTCGCCGGATGGATGCGGCTGCTTCAGATGGTGCGTCATCGGCTCCGACCGCTGAAGCTCGCCCCAGACATGCTCGGGAAACCACTCCAGCCACGTCTTCAGCGTCGTCTTCTTGATCTGCCGGTAGCTCTCTCGAACAATCAGCCACCGCGTCCGGCGAACCCCGTCATAATCCGGCTCCTGCTCGCAGGCCAAAGCCCAGATCCGGTGACACGAACACGTCGATGTCCCAGACCCAATCGGACCCTGGATCACCGCCAGCTCCCCGCGGTCCCAGAAATACTCCGTCAGCACAACCCCGTCAGGCTCGTAAACCGACATCACACAACCCCAAAACCCCCATTTGCGCAAAAAGTGCGCCGATTTTCACCCCCGCAGGCACACCCCAAAAGTCTCCGCCCGGGAAAACGCGAGACCCACACCCGAAAAATGGAGAAAAAAATTCCAGACGAGAAAAAGGAAAATGGCGCGGGGGGAGGTGGAGTAGTGACTGCGCGCCGGCCGATTTTGCCCCCGGGGGTGGGGGTGGGGGTGCCTGGGTGCGCGC
>JACCDR011582874.1_pt1 | contig 18237 bp, 17 predicted proteins | sample 7446431 | NCBI WGS metagenome assembly JACCDR01 (sample SAMN15323443, study PRJNA562643) | freshwater metagenome | isolation source: river surface water | place: USA:Blue River Watershed | collected 2017-08-17
CATCGTCGGCATTGGCGTCAATGAACACCGCAAACACGGCCGAGCAGCGCAGCGCCTGCGTCGCGATGCGGGATTCGTCGGCCAGCACCGGACCGCTGGCCAGCAGCAGTGACAGCGCAGCCAGCCGGAAGGGACGTCGCAAAGAGAGTCGCAAAGGGAGTCGGAATGGCATCAATGTCCTCGTTCAGTATCGGTGCGGCCGGCAGGTCCGGGCCTGCATGTGCAGGAAAGCACTGGAAAGCCCCGGAAAATCAGCCCCAGGGCAGGCGCAAGCAAGATATTATATTTACTCATATAATATTGCCGGCGTCGTCACACTTTCCGTGGTGGCCGTATTTGACAATAGTTTCTCATGGTAATTGCTGAAATTGAACCGAGTGGCGCTCACGAGGCTGCCCACCCCGATTCGCTGGATACCGACAAGCTGCGTGCTGCTGCCCAAAAGGCCGTGCGTGCGCTGCGCGTGATGGCCAACGAAGACCGCCTGCTGCTGCTGTGCCAGCTTTCGCAGGGGGAACTGTGCGTGCAAGACCTGGAAGAGGCGCTGGACATTCGCCAGCCGACCCTGTCGCAGCAACTGGGTGTGCTGCGCAATGAAGGGGTGGTCGGCACAAGGCGCGATGGCCGCCGCATTTATTACAGCGTCACCGACCCCGAACTGCTGCAGGTGTTGGGCGCGCTGTACATGACTTACTGCACCAAGGAGTAAATGATGACTGTGGACTGGAATTCCTTCACCCCGTGGTGGGCGTTGGCGGGGGGCGTGCTGATCGGCATCTCTGCCGCGATGTTCGTACTGCTCAATGGCCGCATTGCCGGCATCAGCGGCATCCTCGGCGGCTTGCTCAGTGGATTGTCCAAGCGCGAGCCCGGTGATGCTGCGTGGCGCATCGCCTTCCTGCTCGGCCTGATCCTGGCGCCGACGGTGTATGCGCTGTTTGCAGCACTGCCCGAGCGCACGATCGACGCCAGCGACGGCGCCCTGGTGCTGGCCGGCCTGCTGGTCGGTGTCGGCACGCGTTACGGTGGCGGCTGCACCAGCGGCCACGGCGTCTGCGGCCTGTCGCGCTTCTCGCTGCGTTCGCTGGTCGCGACCCTTTGCTTCATGGTCGCCGGCTTTGCGACCGTGTTCGTGATGCGCCACCTGCTCAATTTCTGAGGAGCGAACATGATCCTGATAACTGCGTTCCTGTCCGGGCTGGTGTTCGGCATCGGACTCATCGTGGCCGGCATGGCGAACCCTGCCAAGGTCAAGGGCTTCCTCGATCTCGCCGGTAACTGGGACCCGTCATTGGCGCTGGTGATGGCGGGTGCCATCGGCGTCGGCGTGTTCGCGTTCCGTGTCGCGCACAATCGCATGGAAACCATGCTGGGCGTCGAGCTCAAGCTGCCGCGCAATGTGCATATCGACCGCCGGCTGGTGCTCGGTAGTGTGCTGTTCGGCATAGGCTGGGGCATCGGTGGTTTCTGCCCCGGTCCCGGCATCGTCGCCATGGGTGCGGGCGAGATCAAGGCCGTGCTGTTCGTGCTGGCCATGATCGCCGGTATGGGTGCATTCGAACTGCTGGAAAAGCGCGCCGCCACCGCACGTGCCAATGCAGCCGCGAATGATGCCTCGAATACTGCCGCGGGACCCGGGGCGCCGTGATCCCCTTCGATGTCGCGCAATGGTGGCCGACCCTGGCCACCATCGTCGTCCTCAGTCTCTACCAGGGGCTGCTGGCCGTCGCTGAGCGCGTCAATCCTCACGCTGTCGCGCGCAGCAGCCATGCGCATTTGCGCGCAATCTGGTTTGATGCAATTGCGCGCCGCGAGGGCACCGAGATCCTCGCCGTGCAGACACTGCGCAATTCGCTGATGTCGGCGACGATGACGGCTTCTACCGCGGCGCTGGCGCTGATGGGCTCGATCTCGCTGGCCGCACCATCCTTCAATGCGATGGCGGCCGACGGCATCACGGTTTCTGACCTGCTGACGCCGCGCCATGTACTCGAACTGGTGCTGCTGCTGTTTCTGTTCGTGTCGCTGGTGTCCTCGGTGATGGCGGTGCGCTATTACACGCATGCCAGTTTCATCGCCGGTATGCCTGCCGATGCGCTGGAAAAGCGTTCGTGGATCCCGATCGGTGAAAACTATGTGCGCAAAGCCGGCCTGTTCTACAGCACCAGCCTGCGCTATTTTGTGCTGATTGCGCCGGTCGTCGTCGGCATCGTGCATCCGTTCGCCGGGCCGATTGCTGCCGTCCTGGTCACCGCAGTGATGTACAGTCTCGACCAGGGGCATCCTGTCGAGTCCTGATCGGCGCCATCCCCGGGCCTGCGCTTATTCCTGCTGGGCTTGAATGCATTGCCGATGGCGCTGATGGCGGCAGCGCCGGCTCCACTGAGCCAGCCCAAGTTAGTCACTGCTATTCACAGCCAGCCGCAAGTGGCCACAGTTCACCACAGCTCATCGCAGCTCATCGCAGCTGATCGCAGCTGATCGCAGCTGATCGCAGAGAAACCCCGGCCCGCCACGGTGCCTTATTGCGAGACTGAGCAGTTCACCATCCAGTTGATGCCGTAGCGGTCCGTCAGGCTGCCGAAATAGGCGCCCCAGAACATGTCCTGCAGCGGCATGCTGATGTTGCCGCCTTCGGCCAGCGCGTCGAACAGCCGCCTGGCCTCGTCGCGTGTATCCGGCTCCAGGTTCAGGTGCACATTGTTGCCGGTGGTGACGCGCATACCCATCGATTCCACCGCATCGGTTCCCATCAGCATGTGTCCACCCAGGATGGGTAATTCGATATGCAGCACCAGCTGGTTGTCGGCGTCCGACAGCGGATGCTCGGGATGCGCAGGCGCTTCGTGGAAGCGGGCGATGGGGCCGGCAAATTCCGTGCGGAATACCGAGCGGTAGAAGTGTAAAGCCTCTTCGGTCTTGCCGGGAAAATTCAGGTAAGTGCTGACGCGTGCCATGGGGTGTCCTCCGAAGTCGTGTATCGCTCGCCCGGCTGGGCGGCGGGTGGCGGAGCCGGGATCTTCACCGGTTTCATCGGATTTTTCCAGCGCTCGCCTTGCGTGGCGATGTACTTCTTTGTGCCGGGCAATCAGAACAGCGGCAGCTGTGGCTCGCCGAGCAAATAATCGGCCACGTATTGCAGCAACTTGCGGTGGTGTTCGCCCTGATGCCAGTGCGGCTGCATGTACTTGCGCTGGTACCAGAACTGTTCGCTCTCGAGGTGGCAGCCGATCAGGCCGATGTGGCCCTGCACGATGGCCATCGGGTCGCCGTTGGCATAGGTGGCGATGGTGTCGAAGCTGCCGCCGACGAAGGTCGGGCCGTCGTAGAAGTACATGCGCTGCGCCTGGCCCTGCCAGTCGACGGGCAGCGTCGTGCCGTATGACGAGCGTATGTCGGCGCGCGGCCGCTTGATGTACTGCTGTACGCGCGTCTCTCTCAGGATGTCGAAGTAGTAGGCATCGGCCCAGTAGGCGCCCATGCAGATGCCGATGTACTTGCCGCCACGCCTCAGAAAGCGTTTGACCTCGGGGCCGTTGGCCTTCAGCGCATGGTCGAACTTGCCGGCATCGCCATAGCCGCCCGGGAAGATCACCAGGTCCACGTCATCGAAGAAGCTTTCATGCACCGCATGCTTGGTGAAGATGCGCAACTCATAGGCCGGCGACAGCGCCTTGACGATCCCGTTCACCGACTCCGTCGAGCAGATCGGGTGGTGCAGAAAGATGGCGATGTTCTTCTTCACGAGGCGTCAGGGGTGTGGCAACGGATGAGGCTGCTGCAGAGGCGAGGGTGCATTGTGCTAGATTTTGACGTCAATTGCTCACAAGCAATTACCTTAATCGAGGTGGTACCACCCGGAAGAATATCAAGATGCTAAAAATCGCCTCCACGGTGCGCAAGGCGCTGATCCTGCTGCTGGCCGGTCTCTGCCTCGGCGGCTGGCCGGCGTGGACCGGCGCGGTACAGGTGGATGCCGGCACACCCATCATCTTCGCCGACAAGGATGCGCGCGTGCTCGAGGACCCTCACGGCAGCCTGACGGTCGATGCGGCGCTGTCGCGCCAGCAGGCGTTCTCGCCGGCGGAGGCACTCGGCGTACCCAAGCCGGGCAGCCATTACTGGGTCCTCAGCGAACTCGACAGCCGCCTCGACATCGACCGCGAGCTGCGCGTCGACGCGCCCGGATGGTACGAGGTATTCAGCGTCGTCACTGGCGGCGGAGAACGCCAGGCCTTGCGGCAGGCAGCGGCCATGTGGGTGCCGCTGGCCCCGCTGATGAACACCAATCCGTATGCGAGTGCGGCCAGCACCGAGTCCAGCCAGTGGCCGGTGTTCACGCTGCGCCGTGGCGAGAAGATACAGGTGCTGTCCCATCTTGTCCCGAACGGGAACATGCAACCCGCGGGCTTCGCTGTACAGTTCATCGATCATCCGCGTTACCTCGAGCTGCGCCGCTATGGCCTGCACCTCGAGGGCATCCTGACCGGCGTGCTGTGTGCGCTGGTCGTCTTCGGCTGGGCGTCCGCGTATCACAACCGCGATCGCACCAGCGTCGCGTACGCGATGTGGATCATGTTCGCGCTGCTGTCCGCATCCAGCTTGCCGGTGCACGATGGTGTGCGCCTGTACGAGTTCTATGTCGACATCGGCACCGGGCACCTGGGCAGGGTCAACCACGCGAACATGCTGCTGACCGCACTCGCGTATTGCCAGTCGATGGGCTACGTGATCTTTGCCCGCAATTTCCTCGAGATGAAGTCGCGCATGCCGCGTGCCTTCCTGCTGACCAATCTCTATCTGGTGTTCACGGTGCTGCACCTGTTCGTGGTGTTCTTCGTCGACCACGGCCTGGACGTCAAGGGACTGTGGCTACCACTGTGGGGCGCCATCCTCATCACGCTGGGGACGATCTACGGCTTCGCTTATGTCCGCTATCGTCAGGGCCTGCGGGTGGCCAAGTTCTTCATGCTGGCGATGATCCCCTACATCATCTTCCGCTTCATCTTCTTCCTCGGCCTGATCAATGTGCCGTCGCCGTTCACGCTGCTGCCCAAGACCGGCTTCGGCTTCTTCATCCAGAACCCGAACACGGCGCAGGCCATTGGCGTCTGCTGCGAGGCGCTGATCATGGCACTGGCCGTGTTCAGCAAGAACCGCTGGCTGCAGCAGGAACTGAAGGAAAACATCCAGGCCCAGGCCGAGCTGATGCAGAACCAGAATCAGGTGCTCGAAGCCACGGTCGCCGAGCGCACGCGCGAACTGGCCGACAGCATGGCCAAGGTCGAGCAACAGCATGAACTGGTGGTCGACTCCATCCGCTACGCCAGCCGCCTGCAGAAGGCACAGCGGCCGCGTGCGCAGCGGCTCGATGGCCAGTTCGCGTCGATCCATGCGATCTGGGAGCCGCGCGACACCATCGGCGGCGACCTCTGGTGGGTCTCGCTGCCCGACGCGCAGGGCAGGGTCGTGCTCGCGCTGGCCGACAGCACCGGCCACGGCGTGCCGGGCGCGATGCTGTCGGTCCTGATCTCGACTTCGCTGGAGCGCATGTTCGCCACCCACCCCGAGCTGGATCCCTCGGCGGCGCTGATGGCGCTCGACCGTGCGCTGCGCATCGGCCTCAACCAGGACAGCGCGCAAGCCGAGAGCGACGATGGCTGCGACGCCGCCATGGTGCGCGTCGACCGGCAGCAGCGCGTGCTCGAATTCGCCGGTGCCAAGCTCGGCCTGCTGCACCTGTGGCCGGATGGCCGCGTCGATCGCCTGCAGCCCTCGCGCGTCTCGCTCGGCTATCAGCAGCCACCGTCCGAAGCGCCGGCGCTGCAGCGCATCGCTTACGAAAGCGGCAGCACCTTCGTGATCGTCTCCGATGGCTTTACCGACCAGATCGGCAGCGACGGCAACGGCGATGGTAAATCGCGCCGCGCCTATGGCTATCGCCGGCTGGTGCAGCTGCTGGAAGCGAGCCACGGCGAAACTGCCGACACCATCGCGCGCCGCATGCGTGACAGCCTGCAGCAGTGGCAGGGCAGCGAACTGCGACGCGACGATGTGACGGCCATCGTATTTTCGTTCGACTGACGGCTGACGCAAGCCGGGGTTGCGGAGACGGTTCGATTCCGCGCCCGGCTCGGCTATGATGGCTGCATGATCGCGCTGATCGAAGCCCATCGCGCGGGCCTGCTGGCCCGCGCGCACTGGTTGCCCAACATCGTTGCCGGCCTGGTGGTCGGCGTGGTGGCGTTGCCGCTGGCGATGGCCTTTGCGATGGCTTCGGGTGCGCGGCCGGAGCAGGGCATCTATACCGCGATCATCGGCGGCGCACTGATCGCCGTCCTTGGCGGCAGCCGCCTGCAGATCGCCGGTCCGACCGGCGCCTTCATCGCCATCCTTGCTGGCATCGCCGCCCGCTATGGCATCGCCGGCTTGCAGGTCGCGACGCTGATGGCCGGCCTGATACTGGTGCTGATGGGCATGGCGCGCATGGGCAGCGTGATCCGCTTCATCCCGGCACCGGTGATCGTCGGCTTCACGGCCGGCATCGGCGTCATCATCTTCGTCGGTCAGTGGAGCGACTTCCTCGGGCTGCCGCGACCCTCCGGCGAACATTTCCACGAAAAGCTGTGGCACCTGCTGCAGGCGCTGCCGGACACCCATTTGCCGACGCTGTCGCTGGGTGTGATCGGGCTGGCACTGGTGGTGTTTGCATCGCGCCTGCGCTGGCTGGCGCGCGTACCGGCGCCACTGTTGGCGATGGTCAGCGTGACGCTGGCCCAGATGGCGCTGTCGCTGCCGGGCGTAGCCACCATAGGCTCGGCCTTTGGCGGCATACCGACGGGCTTGCCCTCATTGGCGCTGCCGGCACTGCCGCTGTCGCAATGGCTGGCGCTGATCGGGCCGGCCTTCACGATAGCGATGCTGGGCGCGATTGAAGCGCTGCTGTCGGCCGTGATCGCTGACGGCATGGCCGGCACCCGTCACGACGCCAACCAGGAACTGGTGGGGCAGGGCATTGCGAACATCGTCGCGCCGCTGTTCGGCGGTTTTGCGGCCACGGGTGCCATCGCACGCACGGCCACCAACATCCGCTACGGGGCGACGAGCCCGCTGTCGGGCATCGTGCATGCGCTGCTGCTGGTGGCTGTGCTGCTGTTCCTCGCGCCGCTGGCCTCGGATATTCCGCTCACGGTGCTGTCGGCCATCCTGTTCGTGGTGGCCTGGAACATGAGCGAAGCGCGGCACTTCACTCACTTGTTGAAGACCGCGCCTAGGGCGGACCGCGTGATCCTCGTGATCACCTTCCTGCTGACCGTATTCGCCGACCTGGTGGTGGCCGTCAACGTCGGCGTGATCCTCGCGATCCTGCATTTCCTGCGCCGCATGTCGGAGGCGGTCGAGACCCAGCCTGTGGGCGAGGCTGAATTGCGCAAGGAGCTGGCCGAGCACGGCTTGCTGCCGCTGGCGCCGGGATTGCTGGTGTACGAGATTGCCGGCCCGATGTTCTTTGGCGCCGTGGAGAATTTCGAGCGCGCGCTGGTGCATACCCACCTCGAACCGAAGGCGCTGGTGATCCGACTGCGGCACGTGCCCTTCATGGACATCACCGGCATTCAGACCCTGCAGGAAGTGATCGCCAAGCTGCACAAGCGTGGCATCAGCGTGGTGCTGTGCGAAGCCAATCAACGCGTGGCCGCCAAGCTGGTGCGCGCGGAGGTGATTGCCGCGGCCAGCGCCGGGCTGCCGGCCGAGGCGTTTTCCGATACTGCCCGGCTGGACGCAGCACACCAGGCATTCACCGTCGAGTACGCCCACGAGCTTGCCGTGGCCATCCGGCTGGCTACCCAGGCGGTTTGTCGTGTCGCACAATTCCCGGGTGCAGCGGCCTGAGCGGACGTTCATGAATTCATCGGCAACGGCCTGCCGAACCCCGGATTTCCTCGCTGATTCAGCGATCTTCCCGACCAGGTTGTCATCAGGATTACACAAACAAGAACTATAGTTTTATTTGTGCGCCGCAATAATATTTGTTGACAAAGGTGTTTCGTGGCGTAAAATCCCGTTATTGCATTGCACAAACGCGTTGCAGAATTCACAACCTGGAGAAAAGCATGAACCTGAATTTCAATGTTGACCAGCTGTCGAAAGCCACCAAGACCCAGATCGAAACCCAGCTGCAAGCTGTGTCCGGCATGACCGAGCAGGCGCTGCACACCGTTTCCGGCCTGATCGAACTGAACATTGCTACCGTCAAGGCTTCGCTGGAAGACGTGTCGGCCGTGACCCAGGAAGTGATGTCCGCCAAGGACCCGCAAGCAGCGCTGGCCGTCCTGCAATCGCATGCCCAGCCGACCGCTGACAAGGCCGTGTCCTACGCCCGTCACGTGGCTGCCATCGCTTCGAAAGCCCAGGCTGACCTGGCTGAAGTTGCCAAGGCACGTGCCGCCGAGACCAGCGCCCACGTCAACGCGCTGATCGGCGACCTGACCAAGGCTGCTCCGGCCGGTACCGAGTCCTTCGTCGACGCGATGAAGCACGGCGTTGCCAACGCCAACGCTGCATACGAACAGTTCATCAAGGTCGCGCAGTCCTCGTACGACAAGTACCAGGAACAGATGCAAGAGCTGAGCGGCCAGTTCGCACCGGTCGCCAAGACCGCGGCCAAGGCCAAGAAAGCTGCTGCCTGATCAAGCGGCTTCGGCAAAAGGAAAAGGACTGCTCTGCAGTCCTTTTTTTTGACTGCGGCGCAGTCTCTTTTCGCCCTCCGCCTTCAGCCCGTTGTCCTTCACTTTTTGTCGTGACTTTGATCGCTTGCGATTCAATGGCAGAATTCCCGGCTGGGAACCCGTCCGGCCGCAGCGCCGTGCGGACTGTGTTTTGCAAAGACCGAGACATGAGAGGGAGCGGATGGGAGCGATGAAACGCCTGTTTTCGTTGATGTGCCTGCTGTTGGCTTGTAACGCCCATGCCGAGAACTGGTCGCGCTACTCGGGTAGCCGCGATGCGACGCTGTACTACGACACCGTGCGCCGCGTCGTCATGAGCGGCATGGCCATCGTCTGGGACTTGCATGACCTTGCGGCCGAGGCCAGCGAGCAAGGGAAGTCTTATCGTTCGGTGCTCTATCCCACGGAATACAACTGCCGCCACCTGCGCAAGCGCGTGCTGAGCGTCATCAAGATGGGCGGCCGCATGGGTAGCGGGGAACTGGTGGCGGAAGATACCGTGGTCGGCGAATGGCGCGACGTGCTGCCGTCGAGTGTGGATGAAGACCTGCTGGTGATTGCGTGCGCCGAATGAGTTCGCGCTGAATTCTCCATCATTTGGCGAGGACGACGCGTAGCTTTATTGTCGTGCTGCGCCAGATGCGACAAGGGCGCGGCGGCCATGACTGGCCATCCGCGCCCTTGTTCGTTCGTGCGTTCCTGATTACAGGCGCTCGAACACGGCCGCAATACCCTGGCCGCCGCCGATACACATGGTCACCAGGCCGTAACGCTTCTGCGTGCGCTGCAGTTCATACAGGCACTTGATGGTGATGATGGTGCCGCTGGCGCCCAGCGGGTGGCCGAGTGCAATCGCGCCGCCGTTCGGGTTGGTGCGCGCCGGATCGAGGTCCAGGCCACGGCAGACGCCCAGCGACTGGGCTGCGAAGGCTTCGTTGGATTCGATCACGTCGATCTGGTCCAGCTTCAGGCCAGCGCGCTGCAGGGCGATCTTCACTGCGGGAATAGGGCCGGTACCCATCAGCGACGGCTCGACGCCGGCCACTGCATACGACACCAGGCGCGCCAGCGGCTTGGCATTGGCACGCTCAGCGGCGCCGGCTTCCATCAGCACGCAGGCAGCGGCGCCATCGTTCAGGCCAGAGGCGTTGCCCGCGGTCACGGTGCCATCCTGCTTCACGAATGCCGGGCGCAGTGCCGACAGCGATTCGACGGTGGTGCCTGCTTTCGGATGTTCGTCGGTGTCGAAGCTGACCACGCCCTTGCGGGTCTTCAGCTCAACCGGGACGATCTGTGACTTGAAGTAGCCGGCTTCGATCGCAGCCAGTGCCTTGCGCTGGCTGTCGACGGCGAATTGGTCCTGCTCTTCGCGGGTGATGTTGTACAGCTTGGCGACGTTCTCGGCCGTGATGCCCATGTGGCCACCGCCGAACGGGTCATTCAGTGCGCCGAGCATCATGTCGACGGCACCGGTGTCGCCCATGCGCGCGCCCCAGCGCGCTGCCGTCAGGTTGTACGGTGCACGGCTCATGGTTTCCACGCCGCCGCCGATGGCGATGTCGGCGTCGCCGAGCTGGATCGCGTTCGATGCGGTGACGATGGCCTGCAGGCCCGAGCCGCACAGGCGGTTCAGCGTCAGTGCCGCCGATTCCTTCGCCATGCCGGCATTGATGCCCGCCACACGCGAGACGTACATGTCACGCGGTTCGCAATTGATCACGTGGCCGAGCACGATCTGCTGCGCTGCGGCAGCTTCGATGCCGGCGCGCTCGATCGCAGCCTTGACGGCGATGGTCGCCAGTTCGGAAGCGGCCATATCCTTCAGTGAGCCGCCGAAAGTGCCGATGGCGGTACGCGCTGCGCCGACAACGACGACTTCTCTTTGTTGAGCCATGAATTTTCCTTGTAAATTGGTCAATGGTCTGGTGGACCCATGTGCTTGAGCCGCGCCGCGATGGTATACGAAGCTCAGCCGCGCATGAGTTTAACCCCCTATGTTGCGCTGCGGAATTCGCATCGGGAAAAAATGGCCTTCCAAAAAATCCAAGGCCATCGGCCATGATCTGGGCCAGAATCGACGCGAAATCTTTCTCCCGTAGGCAGGCTGGTCTGGTATGAAGCGCAATCCCTGGTTTTCCCGGCTGGCCCTGCTGCTGGCTTTGCTGGCCCAGACGGCCATCAGTGCGCCGCCCACCAACGATGGCGACGAATGCTTCTGGAACCCCGTCACCCGCCAATGCACGCCTGACAACATGCTGTACGCGCAGCCGGTCGATGGCCTTGATGCGCAGCAGACCCGGTTGTTTGACGATGGATTCAAGCAGTTCGGTGCGCCCTGGACCGTGTTCCCGCGCGCCGACGGTGCCTGGGGCCTGGGGCCGTATTTTCATGCCAATACGTGCACCGGCTGCCATGTCAATGTTGGCCGCGGGCTGGTCGATGAACAGGGCAACAAGCCAGTGTTCCAGCAACTGGTACGGCTGTCCGTCGTGCGTGAAGGGAAGGCCGGTGTCATCGATCCGCATCCCGCTTACGACCAGCAGCTGCAACCGTTCAGCATCTTCGGCCCGACCCCTGATCCGATATCGGGCGAAGCCGACGTGCGTATCGAATGGCAGCTCGAAAAAGTGGTGCTGGCCGATGGCACGGAAGTCATCCTGCGCAAGCCTGCGCTGAAGATCAGCAATGGCAAGTTCGGCGCGATCGGCGAAGGCGTCATGACCTCCCTGCGCAATACACCGGCCTTGTTCGGGCTGGGCTATCTCGAAGCCGTCAGTGAACAGGACATCCTCGCGCTGGCCGCGATGCAGAAGACGCAGGGCTACCACGGCCATCCCAACTACGTCACCGATGACAGCACCGGCAAGCGCAAGCTCGGCCGATTTGGATGGAAGGCGAACCAGCCTACGATCAGCCAGCAGGTGGCCGCTGCACACCTGGGCGATATGGGCATCACCAGCTCGCTGTACCCGGACGACGATTGCACGGCCATCGAAACCAAATGCATGGAGACCACCTACAAGCGCGGCAAGCCCGAACTGGATGACACATCCTGGCAAGCGGTGAACTTCTTCATGGCCGCGACCGAAGCGCCGCCCCAGCGCAAAAAGAACGACGCGACCGTGCAGCGCGGTGCGAAGCTGTTCCGTGATGCTGCTTGCGCGGTCTGCCATGTGCCCGAACTGAAGGCCGGCAAATATCCGCTGGTGCCTTCGATCGAAGGCGAACGCTTCCATGCGTACACCGACTTGCTGCTGCATGACATGGGCGAAGCCCTTGCCGATGGCCGGCCTGACTTTCAGGCCGGCGGACGCGAGTGGCGCACGGCGCCGCTGTGGGGCATCGGCCTGTCCATGCGCGTCAATGGCAGTTCGGACCTGCTGCATGACGGGCGTGCGCGCAACGTCACCGAGGCCATCCTCTGGCATGGCGGCGACGCGAAAAAATCGCGTGATGCATTCGCCCGCCTGAAACGCGAGGACCGCGAAGCACTGGTGGCATTCGTGAACTCGCTGTAAACCTGTCTCTTCCCCTTGAATGACTGAAAGCTGAAACTGATGTCTTCCCCGACGACCGGACGTGTACCTACGTCCCTGCTGGATATTGAATACCTGGAGTGGAACCCCGCCGGCGCACGTACCGTCGTGCTGGTGCATGGCTGGCCGGATTCCGCGCGCACCTGGTTTGGCGTGGCGTCTGTGATGGCGGCTGCCGGCTGGCGTGTGATTGCGCCGTCGCTGCGTGGCTTCGATGGCACGCGCTTCCTCGATGCCGCCACGCCGCGCAGCGGCGAGCTGGTGGCGCTCGGCCGCGACCTGATCGAATTTGTGCAGGCGCTGAACCTCAACCAGCCGGCGCTGGTCGGCCATGACTGGGGCGCGAGGGCCGTGGCGAACGCAGTCGGACTGGTCCCGAACCTCGCATCACAGATGGCGATGGTATCGGTAGGCTATGGCACCAACGATCCTTCACAGCCCATGCCGTTCGAGCAGGCGCGCTGCTATTGGTATCACTGGTTCATGGCGACGCCGCTGGGCGAGAAGACCGTGCGCGCTGATCCGCGCGGTTTTGCGCGCACGATGTGGGAAACCTGGTCGCCGCCGGGCTGGTATGACGCTGCCGAATTCGACGCCACCGCGCAAGCCTTCGACAACCCGGACTGGCTGGACGTGACCCTGCATTCCTACCGTCACCGCTGGGGGCATGCCGTCGGCGATCCGCACTACGCGGCCGACATCGCCGCATTAAAGCCGCTGCCCGTGATTGCGACCCCCACGCTGGTGATCCATGGCGGTGCTGATTCGGTCAACCCGGTCGAATCGTCCGCAGGCAAGGAACCATGGTTCAGCAATCGCTATCACCGCGTGGTGCTCGAGGGCATCGGCCACTTCCCGCAGCGCGAGGCAGCGGGCAGGGTCGCGCAAGCGTTGCTCGAATTTTTCAACGGAGCAGCGCCATCATCTGCGAATCGCTGAGCAAGCTGGCCTGCGTGCGCTCGAGTGGCTGTCCCTGCGGACTCCGGTCGCGGTCATGCCCAGCGCAACCGCTTGCTGACCACCACCCGGGCGCGCTTTGACGCTTACTTGAGGTTCAGTTCCGACTTGACCGCATCAAGGCCGGCCTGCGCGCAGACTTCGTCCTGGTCGGCCGAGCCGCCGCTGACGCCGATGGCCCCGATGTGCTCACCCGTGGCCGTGATGATCGGCAGGCCGCCGGCAAAGGTCACGATGCCCGGCACATGTACGATGCCTGGTACGCGCTGCTGGGCGATCTCGCCGACCTGGCGCGTCGAGCGCGGGAAGCCTGACGAGGTGTTGGCCTTCAGCTGAGCAATCTCGACGCTGGCACGGAAGGCATTGTCCATGCGGCTGAAGTGCTTCAGCGTGCCGCCATCATCGACGATGGCAATCACCATGTTCCAGCCTTCCTTGCGCGCATACTGTTCGCAGGCGCTGGCCATCTTCTGCGCAGCAGCGAGACCGAGCGTGGTCTTCTTCTGCTGGGCGATCGCCGGTGTGGACAGGGCGAGGGCAGCGGCCAGTGCGGCCGTCAGCAGGGCAAATTTCTTCATATCAGTCTCCGGGAATGTCATGGTCGCCTCGCGATTTCACGGGCGCGGCTGATCGTATCATTTCCTGTCAGCATAAGGAGGGGGCAGGCCTCATTGCATTCGGCCAGTGCCGGGCTGTCCGTGCACATAAAATCCCGATCCGGAAAATAACGGCATTTATACTGATACCTTCCGAGAATACAAAAAGACAGAACTGGAGACCCGATGGCACCCGTAACTACCGATCCCCGGGCTGGCGCCGGCCCCATGCGCCCCTTCGCCATCTTCGGGCTGTTGGCCGAAGGCGCGAAAGACATGCGGGCGACCGGCTTTCTCGGCCTGGCGTATGGCATCGTCTTCGTGCTGATGGGCTATGCAATCGCCGAGGTCTACCAACAGGTATGGCAGATGACCATGGGCCTGACGGCCGCCTTTTTCCTGATGGGGCCGTTCATCTGCTGCGGCATGTATGACTTGTCGCGCCAACTGGGCGAGACAGGCAAGGCAGATCTCCGGGCCAGCTTCACCTGCTGGGCACGCAACTGGAAGTCGATCGCATTTTTCGCGGCCACGCTGACCTTCTTCATGATCGTGTGGGCGCGTATATCGGTCGTGATCTTCGCGCTCTTCGCAAAGCATACGTATCCGAACCTGACGGATATGATCGGTAACATCCTCTCCGGCGACAACATCGCTTTCCTCGCCGTCTGGGGCTTGGTGGGTCTGGCGTTCGCGAGCCTGGTATTCGCCACCTCGGTTGTCTCGATGCCGATGATGCTGGACCGCGATGCCGATACGATGGAGTCCATTGGTGCCAGCGCCATCACTTTATGGAACAATCCCGGCGCGATGCTGGTATGGGCGCTGTCGATCACGGTGCTGATTGGCTTCAGCCTGCTGTTTTTCCTGCCGTCGCTGGCGCTGACCGCCACCCTCGTTGGCCATACCACCTGGAAGGTCTACAAGGCGCTGGTGCCGACAAACTACCGCTCCGTCTTCGCCATGCCGGAAGAGGGCGAAACGGAAAATCGGCCGTCCTGATTTGCATAGCCGTGGTGACGCGAAGGCGCCCGACGGCTTTTACCCATTTTGATAAACAGAACAGACATGTTGAACAAGAAAATGATCGCCGGCGTCACGCTTCTGATCGCCTGCGCAGTGCCAGCCCACGCCGACAACCGCGAGGACATGGGCAAGGATAGCCAGGGCAATGCGTATTACCTGGAAACCGACAACATGACCCGCAAGGGTTACATGGTTCACGCATGGCAGCAGGTCAATCGCGCACAGCCCGATGACAAAGGCGCCATGCATGTCCGGTCGCAGCTCGAATTCGATTGCAAATACAAGAAATCCCGCACCATGTGGGTGACCTTGCAGACCGAGCCGGATGGCAAGGGCAGCACGATCAGTTCGGCCGCGAACAGCGATCCTGAATGGGTGCCGGCCGAAGACGGCACACTGCTGGGCAAGATGCTCGAGTTCTCCTGCCTACACGTGTTCCGCACGAAGGCGACCCTGATGTAATCCTCCTGCCGCCCGGGTACCGTCGTCTTTAAAGGCCGGTATCGGGCGTGCCATATGAAATCGGGCGGATAAAAACGGCGCCATGGATAAACAATCACAAACCCGCATCTGGCAGATATTGTTGGTCTATGTGCTGACCTGGACGCTGGCACAAAGCGTATCGTCGCCTAACCTCGATGGTTACGGCGACATGCTGGGGAGCTTCGCCTGGGGGCAGACCTTTGACTGGGGCAGTTTCAAACATCCGCCGCTGATTGGCTGGATAGCAGGCCTCTGGTTCCGTGTACTGCCGCCCAGCGATCCGATGTTCTTCATGCTGTCATTCGCGGTGACTGCACTGGGCCTGCTCGGTATATTCAGACTGGCTCAGGCACTGGGGCTGGGTCGACTGTCTCTGGCGGCGATGGTGGTGCAGATGTATGCGCTGCCGTATTCGACGCTGGCGGCAAAGTTCAATGCGAACTCCATCCTGCTCACCTTGTGGCCCTGGGTCGCGTATTTCTGGTGGGCTTGCATCAGTAAGCGACGTGCAGGTCTGTTCCATCCGTTCATGCTGGGGCTTACTGCGGCCATTGCAATGCTGGGCAAGTACTACAGCGGCGTGCTGCTGTTGTCGCTGGGGCTGCTGACCCTGGCCTTGCCGGCAGGCCGGCGCTGGCTTGGCACATGGCGCCCATGGTTTGCGCTAGGCGTCCTGGGCGCGGCGCTGCTGCCGCACCTGGGGTGGCTCGCCCATCATGACTACATCACGCTGCACTATGTGCAGGAGCAGGGTACAGGCAGTATTTCCTGGTCGAACCTGTTGAAATTCTTGCTGTCCCCGCTGCTGTACTGGGGTATCGCGCTGGGTATCTGCGTGGCGGCGTTCAAGGGGCAGGGTACGCGCTGGTGGCAGCGCCTTTGGCTGGCATGGAAGCCTTCCGGTGCCGGTGACGCCCTGTTCTGGCTGGCGATGCTGCCGTATGGACTGACGTTGCTGTTCGGCCTGTCCGGTTTCGTTGAATTGTCTCTGCCGTGGTCGATTCCGGTGGGCTTCGCATTTCCCTTGCTGTGGCTGCGCAACCTGGCGGCGACGGACCTGGGGCGCGCCAGTTCGCCGGAGCGGGATTACTGGTCGCCACCGGTGCGCCGGATCTTTTATGCGCTGCCTGTCATCGTGATCATCGGTGCCTGTGCCAAGACGGCCCTGGATATCCGGCGCGGTGATGAACTGACTTCCTTGCCGCGCCGCGAGGCCGCCGCTGCGGTGCTGGCCGAGTGGCGCACGCTGTCCCCGTCGAAGCCGCCAGCGTGGGTCGGTGGCGAATGGGCAGAAAACGCGACGCTGGCATTTTATGGTGACCCGAAGATTCGCGTCATACCCGGCTTGCCGGGTGAATTCCCCGTGACGCTGGATGCACGCGACGATTGGCTGCGCCTGCCGGGATTGATTTACTGCCCGCCGGTCGTGAAGAACCCGTCAGCACAATCAGGCTGCGAAACTGCTGCACGCGGATGGCTCGCTGCCCACGATTTGCCGCTCAGGCAGATCGAGGTCGATGCTAGCCGTGCCGGATGGCGCTTCGGTCAGGAGCGCAAATTCCATTACAGCGCATTCGTGGTGCTGCCTGCGGGCGAGGGCAATTGAAAACCTGACGAACGTCGGACCAATAACAAAAAAGCCCGCAAACTTTCGTTTGCGGGCTTTCGTATTTTTTGGCTCCCCGACCTGGACTCGAACCAGGGACCTGCGGATTAACAGTCCGTCGCTCTACCGACTGAGCTATCAGGGAACAGAGGAGAGAGTATGACTAATCTCGCCCGGGTTGTCAAATATATTTATCGACAGAAATGCAAAAACGCTTACAGAACCTTGGCGATTGCATCGACCACGCGGTCGATGTTGCGCGAGTTCAGGGCGGCCACGCAGATGCGGCCGGTGTCCACGGCGTAGATCGAGAACTCGTCCTTCAGGCGTGCGACTTGTTCCTTGGTCAGGCCGGAGTACGAGAACATGCCGCGCTGCTTGACGACGAAATCGAAGTCATGACCCGGGGCCTTGGCCTTCAGCTTGTCGACCATCGCTTGGCGCATTTCCTTGATGCGCACGCGCATGCCGGCCAGTTCTTCCTCCCACAGCTTGCGCAGTTCCGGCGTCGCGAGGGCCGTGGCAACGACCTGGCCGCCGTGGATCGGCGGGTTCGAGTAGTTGGTGCGGATCACGCGCTTCAGTTGTGACATCAGGCGTGCTGCTTCTTCGGCCGATGCGGCGACGATCGACAGCGCGCCGACGCGCTCGCCGTACAGCGAGAACGACTTCGAGAACGAGTTCGACACGAACAGCGGGCCGCCAGCAGCCGCGAACATGCCAACGACCTTGCCGTCTTCGGCGATGCCATCGCCAAAGCCCTGGTAAGCCATGTCGAGGAAGGGCACCAGGCCGCGCTGGGTGACGACTTCAATGACTTGCTTCCACTGGTCGTCGGTCAGGTCGGCGCCGGTCGGGTTATGGCAGCATGCGTGCAGCAGGATGATGGAGCCGGCCGGAACGCTCTTGAGCGTATCGAGCATGCCGGCGAAGTTCACGCCGCGGGTGGTCGCGTCGTAGTACGGATAGTTGTTGACGACAAAGCCAGCCGACTCGAACAGCGCGCGGTGGTTTTCCCAGCTCGGGTCGCTGATGTAGACCTGCGCGTCCGGCGAGAAGCGCTTCAGGAAGTCAGCGCCCAGCTTCAGCGCGCCCGTGCCGCCGATAGCTTGCGCGGTGATGGCGCGCTTGGACTTGACGACATCGCTGTCGGCGCCGAACACCAGCTCTTGCACCGCCTTGTCATAGGCAGCGAGGCCTTCGATCGGCAGATAGGTACGCGGCGCCAGCTTGCCCATCTGCAGCGCTTCTGCCTTTTGCACGCAAGCCAGCAGCGGCACCTTGCCGTTGTCGTCGTAGTAGACGCC
>JACCDR010962031.1_pt1 | contig 18236 bp, 11 predicted proteins | sample 7446431 | NCBI WGS metagenome assembly JACCDR01 (sample SAMN15323443, study PRJNA562643) | freshwater metagenome | isolation source: river surface water | place: USA:Blue River Watershed | collected 2017-08-17
GTGAGATGATTGTTTTTTAGCAATGTACTCATCTTTACATTGGCCAAATTTTCGAGATTAAGCCAAAACTCATTAGCTTTACCGTTACGACCCAAAATTTCGTTGAAAGCTTGTCTAAATACGTGCTGAAACATACTTCCTTGCGTGTTGCTTACAGATACTTCACCTTTTTGGGCTGCACAAACCATGATTTTTTTACCAATGCCTTTAAAAGACGCACCAAAATCCCAAAAAACTTCTCGGAGCAATGGATTTACCACAGGAGGGCTTTTGGTAATAGCGCCAGGATTACGAAACACAATGTTATTGCAACAATCGGCAATTACTAAGCAAAGGCGTGGCTTGCGTTGTTGAATATTATCAGCTAACATTTGCATCCTTAAAGGTACGTCACCAAAATTAAGACTAGGGTAAGGCGAATTGTCTAGGTTTGCCCCATGCCCAGAAAAATAAACAGCGATGCCACTGTTGGGCGAAAGTGCTACCTTGCTGATAGCAGTCAATAAAGATTTGGAGGTAAAAGTAGTACCTGTATGCCGATGTATTTCAACCCTCATACCAGCATTCGTACCTTGTTCAGTAAAAAATGCCTGCATATAGTCTAAATCATTTTGTCGGTCGGTTTTTCTATTGGCTTCCGAAAAGTCAACCGCTAAAAAAACATGCAAAGTTGGTGGCGTATTTTGCCAAGTTGTTTTCAGTAAAGGCACATAGCCACAGCAAAGGGCTAGTTTTTGGGTAAAGGTTCTTCTATTCATTAGGGTAAAAATTTAGTCGTTTCGATGGTTTAAAATTGGGAAACAGCTTACTATGAATGCTGAATTGTGCAAAATTAGATTTGATTAAAAAGCTATAAGTTGTTGAAAATGAAAAACATAATTCATGCTTACTTAGGGAAAGCCATCAATATAAACTCTCTGACTTGTTGGTGAGCAGGGTCAAAATCTTCTGTTTTATTTAATTGATAACCTATAAAACGCCACACGTCACAATCAAGGCAAATGAGTACATCTAGCGTTTGTCCATTCTTATAAAATCGCAACCCCAGCGAAGGGGTAAACGTACAGTTTTTCATCAGTTGGTCAAATCCATAATGGGCATCTGTTCCTAAAATAGTTTTAATAATGGTGCTATTTTTAGCACTTAATGTGCTTTTTTTCAATACCTTAAATCCATTAAACTGCTCCGTAGCCGAAGCATTAGGAAAGGGGTCTAGCAAGAACGCTTGTACCGTTTCGGCTTCTGATAAAATAGAAGCGGCCTTTGTTCCCAAAAAGTTTTTTACCTGTGGTTGTACAGGTACATTTTGTGCCAAGGTGTTTCTATGAAACACGATACAACAGCACAACCATATAAAAATATATCGAATCATACGTGTTTTGATAGCACAAACTTTTTGAAATACTAGGTCAATCGAAACTTTTCTTTCAAATATTTTGCACATTTAAAGCGTTTTTGGGCCGCTGATGCTAGAGTCATCTCAAAGATGTTGGCAATGGCTTGTAATGAAGCATCTTCCACATAGAAAAGTTGTAGCACCAAACGGCAATCTTCTTGTAATAAATCCATGGCACGCTGGAGTTTGTTAAAAATCCATGTACGTTCGGCTTCGTCATAATCTTCGTGTTCATATTCAAAATCATCAAAAGAATCGTCCCCTTCTTGCTCAATAAAAAAGACTAAATCACCTACGGTATTATGGTCTGCTTCGGGTGCTGCTTGCTCCTCGTCGAAGGTTTCATGGAGTTGGTGTGAGGCTGATTTCTTGCATTTTTTGAGGCATTGATTTTGAAATATTTTATAGAAAAAAGTCGAAACTTTTGCTCCAGCTTGCCACTGATAAGTACCTTTACGAAGCTTTTCAACGAATATAGCAAGGCAATCGTGTAGGAGGTCTTCGGCGGCATCGGTCTGCATACGATTTTTTGAGGCATAAGGCATACAGGATTGATACACTTGTTCGTATAAAAATCGAAAAGCTTCGTGTTTCTCAAGCAATAAATCTTCGTACAACAATTGGTCTGAATAGCGGTAGTTAGTTACATTCATATTGATATGGTTTAAGAATCTTACGAAAAAGTTATTACAACTTTCTGATTAATAAAATTACTTTTTATTCAAGTGTATGTAACTTATTGACTATCAAATTTTAAAATATAGATTTATCCATCAACGCACGGCTGATAAATCTAGGTGTAGAACCGCTTTACAAACAAATTCACCAATTGTTGTAAATTCTTTAAAAGCCGTTTATTGTGCTTTCGTTTTATCTTCTATGATGCCCAAGGTTAGGCTGTAAATCATCCAGTAACTTTCTTGTTTGGTAGGGGCTTGCTGGGCCATCAGCACTCGTCCTACTGCGGTAACTTTGGCAGGGATGGGCGTTTTGTCGTCAAAGCGTTCTACGTCATGATACACCGTTGTGCGACAATACCATTTTTTGTTGCTTTGTAAACGAAATGAATCAAACAAGTTTAAAGTGCTTTTTTTTAGCTTTAACAAAGGATGATTTTTCTGTAAAAAATGGAGTAAACCTGTAAGATTGTATTGCTTGACATTACCTTTGGTATCTTCAACTTTGAAGAAGGCGGCGGCTGTCAGAAAATCTTTCATTTGTTCTTCTATCGCTATGAGTTGGGTTTCGGTCGTAGTGCTGTCGATACTCGCTAATTTATCAAGTACCGTTTTTATTTTTTTATCTACAGACCAGTCGATAAAAGGGGTAGGGGCAACAGGAACAGGAGGCATAAGCGTCGTTTTGCTAAGAATATGGGTGATAAGGGCAAACTTTACCTTTCTTTTGGTATCATTAAAAACCCGAAAGAAAAACTGGAGCGTATCTTCTTTTTCTACACTAAGATTGCCCACACTACCCGTGAATGTTACAGGCACTCGTACCCGATAAGTCGATACCAGGGCTTCCTCTCTACTCGTCGAATCGAGGCTTGTTATCGTTGTTTCATCTCTGTCTAACTCAAGCGTTCCATTTCCTTTGTAAAGCATTTGGGCAAGTTTGAAAGATTCGCTAGGCTTTAACAAAGGTTTTTGCATCAGCGAAACAAGGTTATCGGCAGGCTTCAAGTTGTCGGGAATGAGGTATGCCACTTGTACAACTTCAGAATCTTTTTCAAAAAAAACCTTCACTAATCCCCCAATTTTAGTAGAATCGTTGCTTCTGATGAGCTTGTTCCATTCTTTTTGATAGCGCTTCAGGGTTGTATTGATGAGCTTGGTATGTGCAGGCGGAACCTCAGAAGATACCCTTTTTTTGGCATAACATTGAAGCATACAACCGAGCATAAGCACACAAACAAAGAGTCGTTGGTACATAAGAATATTTGATTAAGTGAAATAATATTTTAGATTTTCTTCTCACGAGAAGAAGGTTCTTTCTTATTAATACCCCCAAGGTGCATTTCTTTATCAGTAGTAAAGCATATTTTTTTAAAAATAATGACCGATTACTCATTAATCTGCCTAAATCATGCTTTTTCCCTAGAAAAGTAGTATATTTTATTTTTTCTGTGCAAGCTTTCACAATCCTTAATTCTTCCAAAAATTTACCGTATTATTCCTGCTATGGCATGGCTATAAATTTTTATTGAAAAAAATTATCATTTTACTGATAAGGTTTTGTGGCATGAGGGTATTAATAAATAGACACATTAAACACTACATATTTATGAAAGTAACAAAACTCCATAAATCCATTTTTTTATTTATTTTTTTGAGTTTTTCTATTAAAATAAAGGCACAAACTTTCTATGCCATTATTTTAGCTGATACCAAAGACCAACAAATTGGCATCACAGTAGAAAAAGATTTATCAAGTATGTCGAGAAGGCTCGATACGATTGCTCAAAAAATAGGGTATAAAATTAAAACCATTGTGATGTCGAACGAGAAGTTTAATAGCAAAGCTTTGCAAGCGACGTTACAGCAACTCAGTTGTGAACCCAACGACATCATCTTTTTTTACTACAGTGCTCACGGGTACAGCCCGACAGAAAAAAATGAAAGTAAATTTCCTTATCTCTATTTGAAAGACAACAATAGTTTTTCGCTCGAAGGCGTGCACCAGCAGCTCCTAGAGAAACACGCAAGGCTGTGTATTACAATGGGCGATTGTTGCAATAATCTGATACCCAATTTATTACTTAAACAAAGCCGAACCATTACCAAAGGCATCACGACAGAGCAAGACCTGCATATCTTTCAGCAGTTATTTTTAGGCTATCAAGGGAGCATCATCGTGAGTAGTGCCGAGAAAGGGAAAAAGGCGGTTGCCGACCCTTTGAGAGGCGGATATTATACCTTTTCTTGGCTGGAAGCACTGAGGCAAGCCGCCAACAACAACATTAGTATCAATTGGGAAGACCTTTTGAAAGATGCCGAAAACCGTTTGCAACAAGTAGAAGTCAATTTATCATCCAACGAAAAACACAGCTCTATCTGGCAAGTGAACGTAACGCCAGCCGATACTCCAGCACCTGTCAATCCAGAACCGACACCCGTCAATCCGCCAACACCGCCAATTGTGAGTTTTGATGAAATGAATGCGTTTTTGAATCAACTTGCCAACCTCAAAACACCATATCAACAACGAGAAAAGCTAAGACAGCAAAAAAGTAATCAGTTATTTGCGGCAAATGCCAATGTAGCCATTTATATACAGTCTCCTGAGAATCCAGTAGAAATCAGGCCCATAGACGAATACTTGCCCACGGTATTGGTATCGCCGAATATCAAAGGCTTTAATTTTATTGAACGGCTTTCAAAGGTTGGCCCCGACGGAAAATACCGTTTGATTACCCTACAAGAAATCAGATAAATTAAACACTAAAACAACCATACACATGAAAAAAGTAAAGACAATACTATTACTGCTTTGTTTAATCGGAGCAAGTACTCCTCTGTTTGCCCAGCAAGAAACAGATTTATCAAAAGAACGTTTAGAGGAGTGTAAACTGCTTGCCAAAAGAAAAATAGACGACCTATTGCAGTTTATCAGACAAATAACCGATAAATCGCTACCAATGGAGCAACGACGTAATGCTATCCGTTCGGCTATGCAATTGTTTGTAGCAACTTATATCGATGACAATGGTGTAGAAAGGTCACCAACCATTCAGGTTTCTAGGAAAAATGGCCAAATAATTACGCTAGATTTAAAGTCTTATTTTAATAAACTCCTGACACTCAGATTTGACGATGTAAAAGTATCTTCTTACGATGTAGCAACAGTAAGTGATTTTGAGAAAGGAACAGATAACAAATATCATGCTACAGGCCACTATTTCCAAGATTTTAAAGGCTATCAAAATCGCAAATTAGTAAATCATAGCCAAGATAAAAAAAAGGTATCCATCACTGGCGAGAGTATGAAAGTGTATGAAGACATCGGTAAAGATATGTTGAAAATTTATTTTGGCAATATCGTCGTAGAAGAAACAAAGAACAATCCTGTAAATTAGATGAAACGCCTACGCCAAAAGTTTGACACACCGAGGTATGATTAGGCGTTCCATCTGATACCTTTAAAAATAACTGAACATTATCATCAGATGAAAAGCATTGTAGCAATAGTAATATTGGCGATAGCCCCCTTGTTGGGGCTGTCCCAACAAAAAGGTAAAGTTACCACAAAAAACAAAGTTGTCGCACAGACGAACACTGCTCAAACACAAGCCCAAGAGCCTACGCACGAAAGCAGCATTCAGGAAGTAAAGTTTTTGAGCGATTTTATCAAACGCTTCAACTATGAAGCCTTCAATGCAAATCAACCGCTCACAGATTCGTTGAAAAAGCTGTATGCGAGAGAAGTAATACTAAAACAGCTTTTTAACGAAGACGATACTCGCTTGAAATCATCCAAGGCATATCAGATGTTGCGAGAGCAATTTATTGCCGAAGTAGTAGAGAAAAACTATCATATTGACAATCGGCTTACTGTAGAAGCAAAACTACCCATAATTGTACAAATCGGCGAGCAAACAGATACCTTGTTGGTTGCACTCAAAAAGTATTATACGAGCAAACAAGCGGCTTATTGGCAGGTAATTGGTGTAGTACCGCCTCGTTTGTTGCCAGCCACTACAATACCTCAAACGTACCCAGATACCCTCAAAAGGCAAGATTTGCTTCCCAACGAGCATGAAGTACATTTTTTATCGCTCCTACAAGGCATCAGAGCCTATAAAGGAATTTGTGTGTTTGCTAGTAAAGAGGTAACATTTACGAAAGATTGGCTTACTGTAGAAACCGCTTTGCATAACAATCAAATACAGGTGCTACATAATGCTACGCCTCAACTCACTTTTACGCTACAGCATTGGCAACTGACCCTTGATTATTTTAGTAGAGAAAGTAGTAATGCTGGTTGGCTTTTGAGCAATATAAAAATGATAGAAAAAAAAAACCTAGAGCCAAAGCTCAACAAAGATAGTGTTTATGCCTATATCATGAATTGGACAACAAAGTTGAACACTCTTTCTATTACGGCCGATTCGTTGGCTATTCAACAACAGCAAAAAGCTTTATTTCAAGCATTTATGCCTGAAAACACCCTGGTGCCTGATTGGTTTGCCAACAAAAAAACCTTTTTTGACAAGCATCCGAAAGTGACCTTCAAGGCATTTGTAAGCCAACTGCCAAGTTTTTTTTGGGAAGGATTACACATCGACATCAATGCCGATAAACTTCAAATAGACACTTTGAAACACGTAAAAGAAGCTACTTATCAATGGAAAGTGACATTTCCATATACTTTCAGAGGTATTTTGGCACAGAGCAAAGAACCCCACGTGCTGAAAGATACACTAACCTCTATTATACAAGCCAATTGGATAAATAACGAATGGACAAACCTTTCTTTTATAGATGTACAAAGTTATGGCAAAACCATTCCTGGGGCAACCGACATTCTTACACAAGCCAATGCACAAGTGATAACCCAGCAAATCCAAGATGCTTTAGTGGTTATACTCAACAAAGAAAGCCAAGACAGTACACGAAACAAGGCCTGCGAAACATTAAATAAAGTTTTTGACAAAAATTTACATTTTTTTATCAAAAAAGGTGATAAGGTTTTGGATAGTTTGGGTATTAATAATTGTAGGCCAACTAAAACTTATACAAGCAAACAATTGAGTAAGTTAAAAATTACCCGTTTGGATATTGCTTGTATCGACAGTTTCCACGAAGGAGCTAACGGCTTTATCGTCGGAAATAGAACCTTGCTCGAAGGAGTTACTCCTTTCAATACAGACAAATGGTACACAACCAAGCAGGAGAATGTACCCATTAAAGTTGAAAGCCCTTTGGCGAGCAAGCAAGCGTACATCGTATTAGTTTCTAACATTATTATTCAAATTTAAACTTTATTTCCCATGCAAAAGCGTTTTTTAAACAGTCTTATTATTGTCTTACTGCTCTTAGGAGTTGGTTCTATTTACGCACAAGATGCCCCACCTAATTCGCATCTAAAAGTGATTTACAAAACATTAGGTAGCCTCGAAGCCGAGCTGAAAAATGCCGTAAAGACGCAAAAAGGAGATGATTTGTCGAAGGTATATTTTGAAAATGACAATACCGTTATTACGAATTATCTTGTACCCGAAAATGTAAAACCCAACAAAAACATCGAAGCACTCGCCAACAAAGCCGTGTTGAATCCCAATGAATTTATTACACTCTTGATTGGTTTGTACAAAGGTGCAGGTTTTTCTTACGAATACAGCTACGACGAAAATACGATTAGTAGCGTAGAGCTATCCAACGAAAAAAGTCAATTTCTTCATACCTACAAAATACCTTCTAAAGTAAGTATCAGTGGTATCATTAACGAACAAGTACAAGCCAATGTTCAAAAAGAAATAGACCTCTACATCACGGTGTATTCAGATAGTAAGGGTACGGCCAAGCACTGTAAAATAGTAGGTGTAACGTTGAAGGGCAAGCCTCTTCCTAAGCCAGCAGAAAAACCTGAAACCAGCGAAGTGATAGATTTAGCTCCAACGCAAAAGATAGAGAAAATCAAGGCAATTTTTGATAAAATCGTTCCAACGACTACCGAAGAACAGCTTGATGACATAGAAAAAGACTTACAAGGATTGATGTCGACCAGTGGTGCGATTCGTCTTGTACAGGGCGAAACAACCCAAAGCTATACCATTACAACCTTTATTCATTTATTGAAAAAACAGCCCCTTGCTTTAAATTATGTGCATGCCAGTTTGATTTTGTACGATAACTACGAAAGAAACGACCAAGCCAAGTGGTTTGCGAGAGCTACCACCTACCACGAAGTGAGTCGTTTCGACAAAGGGATGCCGATTCCGAGCAAAGTAACCAAAACAGAACACGTACCCATGCTGGGTAAATCACCAAGCAAAAAAGAAAGCTATTGGCTGGTATTTAGCCTAACCTACCAAGTGAAATAATGTTTTTAACCCTTATCAATACCATACTTAAATTTTATTATCGACCATGAAAAAATTAGCGCAAATATTTATCGTAAGCCTTTTTGCACTGTCGTTTGTTTATACGCAAGCTTATGCACAAAAGAAATTAGGTCTTAAAATCAACAACGCCCAATACGAGCGTGTACCTAGAAAATCATCAAATATTCGTTTCAAAGGGATTCTTCCGCCTTACTTTTCTTTGCAACAATACTTGCCAGCTATCGGCGACCAAGGCGATTATGGTACTTGTACTTCGTGGGCTACGGCTTATTATATGCGTACCATGCTCGAAGCTAAAAAAAGCGGCTACGCCAACCAGTCGAATTTGATTGCTAAAGTGCGTTTTTCACCTTCGTTTATATATGAGCGTATCAAAGACCGCACCGATTACAACTGTCAAAATGGGTCGTCTATCGTAGATGCCCTCGATTTGATGAAAAACCAAGGTGCTGCTTTGTTGAGCGATTGCCCTTACCAATGCGGTAGCACTTGCAATGGCAACAATATTGGAAATTACAAAATAGAAGGCTATGCCACACTTTTTGGCGTAAGCTCTTCGATGGCTACCAACGAAAAAATACAAGCTATCAAAACTGCCCTTACCGAAAGCGAAAACCCCGTACCAATTGGCATGATGATTCCAGAATCATTCGTTAATACAGCCGATACTTGGGAAGCCAACCCTAGCGAGAGCCCTGAAAAATCATTGGGTGGTCATGCCATGTGTATCATTGGTTATGATGACAACAAAAACGGTGGCTCATTCTTGATTGTGAATAGTTGGGGCGCATCATGGGGCAACAATGGCGTTACTTGGGGCCGCTACAGCGATGTAATGAAATTTACAAAATATGCTTTCCAAGTATATGGTGCAGCCGCACCAAATCCGGCACCTACGGCTGTTAGCTTAAAAGGCAACATCGACTTTATGATGAACAGCACACCTATGCCAGTATATTCGATGGTCAACAGAGGCATTGGGGTAACGGGCGATGCCCAAGAACCCAATGTTGAGTTGGTGAGCTACAACATGGGGCCTTATACTTCTGGCACAAAATTCAAAATGACCATCAACAACAACAAACAAGCGTACCTTTATATCATCGGTTCCGACCAAATCAATAATGTAACCAAGTTGTTTCCTTATACCAACACCAGTACACCTGTAAGCCCTATAGTACCAGCCAATAGCCAAGTACTTATGCCATCAGCTAACGACTCGTTTACATTAGATAACCAATCTGGTGAAGACTATTTCTTAGTACTTATTTCTGATAAACAATTGGATTTAGACCAAATTGCCAGTAAAATCAAGGCAGAGCAAGGCACTTTTGTGCAAAAAGTATATGGTGCTTTAGGTGCAGAATTGATTGCCCCTCAAGACATCACCTACACCAAAGATAAGGTATCGTATGAAGTAAAAGGTAATCCGAAAGGAAGTATCGTGCCACTTTTAGTCAAAATTGCGCATAAATAACCTCAAAAGGCTATAAGTGTCATGCTTATAGCCTTTTTCTTTTAACCTTTAATCACATCCAACATGAACTCAAAGTATCTTTTACTCAGCTTATTTTTCTCTACTATTTTGAGTATGCTTAGTAAGCATACTTCTGCACAGCAATTAACACCTTACCAAAAACTCCAGTATCTAAAACAGGCATCGGAGGTTTTAGGCATTATTGAATCTGAATCAATTGTGTATTTTGGTTCGCAAACGCCCAAGGATGAAGCAGATAAGGCTTTTCAAGAGCTACAAAACAACATCGACCCGAAGGCTCAATTTTTTAACGATATAACAACCAAAGGTTCTCCAACATTTGACTATAACCAATATTTCAATTTCTTGAAAAATAATACACTTGACACTTGGGGCTTTACTTGGACTAAAATGGCTTTGACGAACGCAAAAAATAGCGGGGAGTATGTCATCAAATTTTATGGAAAAAAAAACCTATACCTTACACTTAAAAGTACAGGGCAATATTTGCAATTGGCAGACCAGCCTTGTCGGGCAGTGCTGAAACGTCAGGCTAATGGTGCCACTAAACTGATGATTATCGACCGTGAAATCAATGATGCCGATGCCTCTACAGCTACAAACTTTGATAAATTAGAAACGATACAAGAGGCACGTTCGATAGAAGATGGCATCAACGACCTCGTTAGTGCCATTACCAATAAAGGTATGCCACAAAAAACAGATATACAGTCTTTTACGTATGACAACACAGGTGTTGTAACAGACTTTTCGCACAAACTTACGGGCTTATTACGTACAGCCTTGATTGCCGCCAATAAAAATCTTGATACCCGTGTTACCCGTGCTTGGAGTTCATCCATGAAGTTGGTGAATACCTACAGTAGAAAAGGCAACGATTTGTTGATGAGTGCTCAGTGGATAGACGCACAAAATGCACCCGAAGGCAAGCCCTTTGTTACGACTGTTCCTTTTAGTAATATCAAAGACTCCGACATCATCCCGAATACCACAAGGCTCGACTCTGCCAAAACCATCAACTCGGTACTTACCCCCGACCCTTTGCCAAGCAAACTTAAATTAGAACTCATCACCAATAAAGGAAAAGGGCCACAAACATTTACCGAAAACGACACCATGCTGCTGGCTGTACGGGTAAATAAACCCTGCTTTGTACGGTTGATTTACCTCGATGCTACGGGCCGCCTTACCTTATTGCGTGAAAAAGATTTTGAAGTATATCCTTCGGAAGCAAACAAGTGGGTTGATATCAACGAGCTATTCGTTTGCTCTAAGCCATTTGGTGTTGAGCGACTTATCGCCTATGCCTGTACCGAGCCATTTGTAGGCTTAAAAACGCATAAGGAATGGGGTTACGTCTTGGTCGATAATACCCTTGAAGAAGTCAAGAAAATTTCAAAAGCACGTGGCATGGGCAATAAAGGAACAGACGTAGCGGAGTTTTATATTCCTATTACGACTTACCCTGTTAAAATGCAATAGTTTACAGCTTGTCTTATTGCTTTTTGCTTATTTGTAATCAATCACGCCTATGACAGTTTAGCATTTGTTTTACACCATACTCTATGTAAAAGTTAAGATACAAGTAATTTATCGTTCATGTTAAAAAATGTCAAATAAAAATATATGAAAAAGATTACAGGAATATTATTTATCCTATTAAGCTTGCAGATAACCTTTTGTTTATCAGCACAATCTACTGCCGAGGAATGGTATGATGTGGGAATGGACACAGGAAAAGACGAAGACAAAATTCGTTTTTTCGACAATGCCATTCGTTTAGATGAAAACTACTCAGATGCGTATTATCAAAAAGGATTAGTATTAATCAAACTGTTACGCAGACCCGAAGCCATTACGCTATTCAGTACGGCGATTGATATTAGTCCTAAAAGAGAGTATTTAGAAGCAAGAGGCGATGCCTATCTTTTAGAACAAAAACCTACGCAGGCATTAAATGACTTTGAGCAAGCACTCAAATTAGCTCCTAAAAATACCAAGCTTCAACTTAAAAAATGTATCGCTTTAGTTGATATGGCTAAATATGCTGAGGCAGAACCCCTCATTGCAAGCATACTGCAAATAGAGCCACTAAACAACCCCGCATTGGTTTGTCGAGGTCGAATTTTATACGGTACAAATAATATTAATGAAGCCAAAAGGCTGTTTGAGGATTTACTTAAGAAAAGTCCTAATAACACCGATGCCTTAGCTCATTTAGGGCGATGCCACGAGCTAGAAAACGACCTTACCAGTGCCGCTGCATTTTATCAAAAGGCTTCTTTATTGCAAAAAAATCACCCTTTGGCAATGGCTGGTATAACTCGTATCAACGCGCGTAAGTCGGGTAAGCCTTGTGCCGATTGTCCTCCTTCTTCTGCTTTACCGCTGATGAGTACGTTTGTACGAAAATATTGCCTTGCTATCGGAAACTCTTCATACAAACAATTCAATAATCTTGATAATCAGCCCCATAACGATGCAAAAGCGATAGGCGAAAGGATGAAAAAGTTTGATGTAAAAACACAAATTGCACTTGATTTAACGGTAAAAAACTTTGGCGAAACCCTAGAAAATTGGTACAAAACAGTAGAAAATGCCGATGTGGTCTTCTTGTTTTACGCAGGTCATGGTTTTCAGAAAGATGGTATGAATTACCTCGTTCCAGTTGATGCTTCTGGTACAATAGAAGCACAAGAATGTATTGCTATTCAGACTATTTTAGAACAACTCCAGCAACGCAATGTAAAATACGTGGTATTTATTGCGGATGCCTGTCGTACTAATAGCCAAGTTTCCAGAGGTTTTACGCCCAAAGGTCAAACGCAAAATCATGTAGAAGTAAAACCTAAAGGGGTTAGTAATTACTTTATAGGCTTTGCCACAGCAGCCGGAAAAGAAGCCATGAACGGGAATGGGGATAATGGCATTTATACCACGGCTGTACTCAGATGCTTTGTCAAAGACCGTCGTATTGATGATATATTTAGGTGTGCTAGGAGCGAAGTAGAAAAACTCGCAGGAAAGATACAACTTCCTGAAAGTACTGAAAGTATGTCAGAGGCTTTTATGGTTGATTAGTTATTGATGTAATTCTCTAATTATCAACTGTCTATAAAAATAATTAATACTGTTATTCCATTACGTAAACATAAAATTTTTATTTGTAAATACATATTATTGACTACAATTATAAATTCAAGAACAGATGAAAAATACACTTGCCCTCCTGAGCCTGCTCGTACTCGTTGCCGCTTGGACCCAAAACACGGGTGTTCCGACCACAGCAAAAGCTTTTATTATCAATTTCGAGAATAACAGTACCGCTCCCCGTATCAAGGTGATTATAGATGACGATTTGCAAGATAGATACGTGGTACAGTCTTTTACCGATTCTACCTTGGTTTTTAAAACACCAGATGAAGAGAAGGAATACAAACGTTTGTTTGATAAACGAGCAGAGCTTATCAAAAAAATTGCCAGCCTCAAAGCTGCTCCTAAAGTAGATACAAAAGCCATCAATTCATTAGAACAAAAGAACAAGGATTTACTCAACCCCATTGATGTAAGCAAATACCTCCAAAACCGTACTTACCTAAAGCCCGGCATGGAAACGATTTTACACTTTGAGTATTTCAATAAAACGGCTACTTCGGTGGTGCAGTCTGTTACTGTTACAACCGACTTTTCTAAAAAAGAGTCTATCAAAGGAATCTTAGAAACAACCAATGAACAGGCACGTATTGATGGTCACTTGGTGCAATTGGAGCCGGGTATCATACTGCAAGGAGCAAATAGTACTAAAAATGAAGGGTTTAAAGGAAAAACGTTTAGCAGTTTTACCCAATTAACGCCCGGCTGGATACTCGACCTTGAAGGGAAATACCGAGAAGATGGCGTGTTTTTGGTAAAAGAAGGAAAGGTATATCCCGACGACCACAGCGACGTGGACGATGTATTGAAAGAAAAATTGAACTATGTCATTCGCATAGACAATACCAAAAACACGGTTACGATGGGCGATACCACCTTTAATGTAATAAAAGACCCAACCATCAATGATTTTATCAAAAAAATGGGGACAAAACTGATTCCTTCCTACTTGAAAGGAATGAATACAACCTCTCGTAATTACATTGATTTCCGATTCCATGTGATCGTGGATGATACTTTCAATGCCTGTGCCTATCCCGATGGCAATGTGTTTATCAATACAGGTTTGATTTTGGCTGTAGAAAACCCTTCGCAATTGGCGGCGGTAATAGGCCATGAAATTTCGCATGTAACCAACAAACATGGCAGAAAGAAATTTAACCAAGAAAATAACATCAACATTGCTAAGAATCTCGTTGGAAAAGCCGGTGGGATAATCAATAGTCTTGCCAAATCATCAACTGGCACACAAAACACCACCAACAAAACAACCTTTTGGGGAGTTATGGGCGTACCGCTATTGGTTTCGGCCTATAGCCGAGAGCTAGAACGCCAAGCCGACCGATGCGGCTTGACCTTGGTAGAAAACGCTGGCTACGACCCACGAGAGGCTTCGGCTATGTGGTATGCTTTGCACAAACGTACAGAACAAAAGAAAGAATCATCAGATGATCTTCTTAGCGATGCCGAAAACAAAATTATGACCTCGCTGTATTCTTCTCACCCTCGCACCGTAAAACGGGCCCATGATACCGCCATGCTGATTGCCAAAAATTGGCAACAGGTAGATTTCTCAGAACGAAAAGCTACTTTTGCCCAACAAGCAAAAGATTTTACAGCGATTAAAAACCAATTAAAAGCTATTTTAACCAAGAAAAAATAAGGATGACTCTTTTTCTCTAAGTCCTTGTAGAAAGTGTTTTGGTTGCCTGTGGCTGGTTAATTTATGACGGTTCTTGAGTGGTACATCTATCACTCAAGAACCGTTTTTTTTGGCATTCGCTACAACGACGTTTGGGAGAAGATAACAGCCCCGATGATTATACCTAGTAAGGATGCTACGCTCGCCCATTAATCCACGCTTTCAGAGATACTTTCAAGCCATTCTTTCCGCTAACCATAAATATTTACAAGAAATCTATCCATTATCGAAGAGATGAACATTTGTCTTATAGATTTTGTGATTAGTGCTACTGTATTTTGGATGGGCAACCTTACTTTGTGCAATAATTTTTATATTATTTATTAAATGAATCATATTTATATTGTATGAAGCAAGATTACCTACCTATTTTAACTAAACGAAAAGAGCGACACCTTACCCTTTGGTGTACCTTATTTTTGTTCCTGTTTGCGGGTTTTGCATTGCAAGCCCAAACAGTCAAAGGAACGGTGAAGACCGTAACTGGTGAAGGAATTCCGGGTGCAACAGTAGTTGTAAAAGGAACAACCCGAGGAACCAATGCTAGTAGAGAAGGAGCGTTTACGATTAAGTGTTCTCCTAAAGAAATCTTAGTCATTAGCTCTATCGGATACAAGACCCAAGAAGTACCCGTTGGCAACAAAACGCTTGTCAACGTAGTGCTAGAAGAACAACAATCGGCATTAGATGAAGTGGTTGTTGTGGGTTATGGTAAACAAAAGAAAGAAGGCGTTGTAGCCTCTGTTACCCAAACAACAGGCAAAGTGCTAGAGCGTGCTGGTGGTGTGTCGAGTATTGGAGCAGCCCTAACGGGTAATGTACCGGGCCTTATTACAAATGCCAGTACTGGTTTGCCTGGAGGCGAAGACCCTCAAATCTTGATTCGTGGCTTGAGTAGCTGGAACAATTCATCTCCTTTGATTTTGGTCGATGGCGTAGAACGTCCTATGAACAGCGTGGATATTAGTTCTGTAGAAACCGTTACCGTATTGAAAGATGCCTCGGCCACGGCGGTGTTTGGGTCGAGAGGGGCCAATGGTGTAATTTTGATTACGACCAAACGAGGTAGAACAGGAAAGGCTTCTATTAGGGCTACCGTAAATACTATCATGAAAACGCCGTCGAAATTGCCAGGCAAATACGATTCTTTCGACGCTTTAAGCATTCGTAATGAAGCCATAGAATACGAATTGGCAACCAAGCCCGATGGCTGGAGAGATTATTTACCCTACGATATTTTGAACAAATACCGCAATCCTGCCGATGTCACCGAAGCCGAACGCTACCCGAACGTCGATTGGGAAAAAGCCTTGTTTAAGCAAGCTGCTTGGTCAAACAATGCCAACCTCAATATTACAGGTGGTACAAATACGGTGAAGTATTTTACCAGTGCCGACTTTTTGCACGAAGCAGATTTATTCAAAACGTATAATAATAATCGTGGGTACGAACAAGGCTTTGGTTTCGACCGTATCAATGTGCGTAGCAACCTCGATTTTCAGTTGACACGCAGCACCCTTTTCAAAACCAATTTATCGGGTTCGTATGGGGTTCGTAAAAGTCCTTGGGGCTTTACGGGTTCGCAGTATGGCCCTTGGATAGATGCCTATAGTGCTGCTCCTGATTTGTTTTTACCTCAGTATTCCGATGGTTCTTGGGGCTATTATGCTCCCAACGAAGCCCGTGCCGAAAACTCTGCTAGAAGCTTGGCGATTGGTGGTATCTTGTATCAGACTACAGCCAGAATTACGACCGATTTTACCATCGACCAAGAGCTAGATATGATAACGAAAGGACTCAAATTTACAGGAACGATTTCGTTAGATAATACTTTTGTAGAAAGCGACAGGGGTATCAACGACTTGTACAACGATACCCAACGTAAATGGGTCAATCCAGAAACAGGTGCTGTAACCAACCGCCAAGCCATTGATGGTATCACAGGCTTTGATTTTCAGGAAGGTATCAAATGGTCGCCAGCAGCAGGGGCTATTGGGGCAAGTGATAGAAGAACTTTTTATCAATTACAACTCAACTACGGTCGTACAATTGCAGGCAAACATAATGTAACAGGTATGGGCTTGATGAACCGCAACGTGTATGCTAGTGGAAGCATGATTCCTTCGTACCGTGAAGACTGGGTTTTTAGAACAACTTATACCTTCAATAATAAATATACGGTCGAATACAACGGTGCATACAACGGTTCTGAGCAGTTTGCTACTCCTTATCGCTTTGCCTTCTTCTCATCGGGTGGGGTCAACTGGGTATTATCTAATGAAAAGTTTATCAAGTCTTTGAAGTTTGTGGACCAACTTAAATTACGTGCTTCTTACGGACAAACAGGCTTTGATAACTTGGGGGTTCGATGGCCTTACTTAGAGCAATGGCAGTATAGCGGTAGGTCACGCTTGGGTATTAGTGGCGAAGGTGCCGAGCAAAGTCCTTATACTTGGTATAGCCAAACGGTGGTTGGAAACCCTAATGTGCAATGGGAACAATCAGAAAAATACAATGTCGGACTAGATTTTGAGTTTTTGAGTGGATTTATCAAAGGTAAAGCCGACTTTTTTACCGATAATCGTAGCAAAATCTTGTTAGCCAATAGAACCGATGTGCCTACTTATTTTGGTGCAACGCCACCTGTGGCAAACTTAGGAGCAGTAAAATCAAGTGGGTATGAGTTAGAATTACATTTAAACAAACAGCTTGGCAAATTTAGGTTATGGACAGACCTAAACATGACACATACGCAAAACAAAATTTTGGAAGCGGCCAACCCTGAATTACTACCAGACTATCAAAAATCGGAAGGAATGCAGATAAACCAAGCCTACTCGTATGTGAGTCGTGGGATGTATAATACTTGGGACCAACTTTATGGCAGCACCATACACAATGCCAACGACAACCAAAAACTACTTGGCAATTACTATCTTGTTGATTATAATGGCGATGGTGTGATTGATGCCCAAGACAACATTCCTTATGGCTACACAGGTTGGCCTGCCAATACCTACAACGCCACTTTCGGCTTAGATTGGAAAGGATTCTCGGCATTTGTTCAGTTTTATGGTGTGAATAATGTAACTCGACAAGTGGTTTTTTCTAGTTTGAGTTCGCAAAGTCATACGGTTTATCAGGAAGGAGCTTATTGGTCGCCGAGCAACACTGACGGTACGCCTATACCTCGTTGGCTTACAACACCTTCGGGCTATTACAGAGGTACGCAATACATGTATGATGGCTCTTATTTACGTCTGAAAAATGCTGAAATAGCCTATACTTTCACCCCAGAATTTAGCAAAAAACTAGGACTCTCTAGTCTGAGAATCTATTTGAATGGAAATAACCTGATAGCATGGAGTAAAATGCCAGACGATAGAGAGTCGAATTTTGCTGGTACAGGATGGGCTTCACA
>JACCDR012225452.1_pt1 | contig 18233 bp, 11 predicted proteins | sample 7446431 | NCBI WGS metagenome assembly JACCDR01 (sample SAMN15323443, study PRJNA562643) | freshwater metagenome | isolation source: river surface water | place: USA:Blue River Watershed | collected 2017-08-17
CGCGAAGCGGTATATGGCAACAGAAAGTGCTACCTTGACCTAACTGGCTTTGCACACTGATATGACCGCTCACCAGACGCAATAATTGATAACAAATGGACAAGCCAAGCCCAGTGCCGCCGTAGCGACGGCTGATCGAGCTATCAGCTTGGACAAATGCTTGGAATAACGAATGTTGTTGTGCCTCCGACATGCCTATGCCGCTATCGCTGACACAGATTTTAAGCCACAGGGTGCTGGCATCGTGCATCGGCGCATCGGCCGTTTCAGCAGGCTCGCCCAGACTAAAATGCACCTTCACATAACCATGTTGGGTGAATTTCACGGCATTACTTACCAAATTCACCAAGATTTGACTCAGGCGCAGTGGGTCACCTATCCATTGGTTTGGCAAACTAGGCTCGACCAGAAATTGCAGCTCTAAACGCTTTTGCTGTGCTTGGTCGTTAAATAAGTCACGGACTTGCTGCCATAAATTAGTTAGTTTGAACGGTATGGTTTCAAGGTTCAGTTTGCCGGCTTCTAGTTTGGAATAATCAAGTAAGTCATTCAAAATACTCATTAATATAGCGCTTGAACTACTTATTTTGTTCAAATATAACTGGCGCTCCGTCATGCTTTGCGCCTCAAGCGCCAGCTGCGAAAATCCCATAATGGCGTTCATGGGGGTGCGAATTTCATGGCTGATATTGGCCAGAAACTCACTTTTGGCGGTGGTCGCTTGTTCCGCTTTTATTTTGGCTTGATCCAGCAATTGAATGGTATTTTCCAAGTGCGCAGTCCGCTCGGCAACGATATTGTTGAGCCGCTGTTTTTCCTTGGCAAATTGCCGCCAACGCCAGCGCATAAACAGGTACATCGATAATAAACATGCGATGCCAAATAACGCCAGATTTAGCCGATTTAAATACCATGGACTGGCGATCTCAAAGAAAAAAGGGACGGCGGCGATGATCTCGCCGTTGCCGCCTTGATATTGTAATTGGAATTGGTAACGCCCTGGACTTAGGTTGGTGTAATCGCGGTAGGTTTCTCGATTCCAACTGGACCATTGTTGATCATGACCTTCCAAGCGGCTTCGAAATAAGCCACTTTCTTGGTGACCAAATGCGGGCATAGTAAAACTGAAACGTAAATCGCGTTGATCGGCCATTAATGCCAGTCGATCGTTTGGCAGTACCCCATTCATCAACAAGTTGCCATCTAATTGCTTGACTTCGCGTAATAAGGGGCGTTGCAGCGCCGTTTTGGCTTGCAATTTTCGGCTATCGAGCAGAAATAAGCCCTCGGCGCCACCAAACCAGATATAAGGCAGATCGCTATAGATGACATCTAGCGGATTATTCAACAAAGGGATTAACGCTGAATTATGAAAACGATACCCATTGTTGGATTTTTCCACCACACCCGTCATACGGGTTGCGTAGCGGTCATCCCATACCAGCAGCCATAATCGTTGCTGTTGATCGGCAATCGGATTGCGGAGCCAGCTGTCTTGACTAAAAAGGCCGCTAAATTCAGGATCCGGATAAAACTGCTGTTGCTTCTCATCAAAGCGCAAAAAACCACGGGTAGATGCAATACGTAATTGCTGATCGAACCAAACCACCGAGTTTCGATTGTTGCTGGGTAACCCTTGTGCCGTGGTGTATTGCTGAACTTGATTCGGCAAGCCGTCGGCATCGAGTGTAATGCGATATAAACCTTCTTCTTGAGTTCCTAGCCACAAGTGCTGACCTTGCAGTTCAATCGAATTGGCGTTGCCCATGACGGTAGGCAGCGGTTCACTTAATTGCCATGAGCCTGCGCGCTGCTCGAGTAATGCCAAACCTTGCTGCATCCCTACATAGACTAAGTTGGCATGGGTAGGATGCGGGCTGAGTACACGAACGCCTGCCATGCTCGCGTCGCGGCTCTGTTGGAATGGCGCGGCGATTTCGTCGATGACTGGCGGATGAGTGCTGGACTGGGTTAAACGAAACAAGCCTTTACTACTGCCAATAAACAGATCTTGCCCATGGCTCAGTAGTTCCCAAATTTGTCCGTGCTGGGCACTGACTTGGATAAACTGCTGTGGCGATTTTTGTTCATCCAGCCAGTACAGCCCGCCACTGGTGCCGACCCATAATCGCCCTTGATGGCGAGTAAGCGATAAAATATTGCCATCTAAGCCATGTTGGTGGGTGAAGCGGCTGAGCGCTGAGGAGGTATCCACGCGGCTCAACCCATGATCAAGTGCCAACCAGAGACCGCCTTGCTGGTCTTCGAGCATGGCGCGAATATTGTTATCTAATAGTCCTGATGCTTTGGAGAAATGACTCAGGCGCTGACCATGGTGGTTAAGTAACACCACGCCATGATTACTGGTGCCGATGGCGAGCATATTTTGTGAAAGCCGCAGGCCTTGATAAATAATAGCGCCCGCCGGTAAGGCGTCTGTGGCTTCACGCCAAAGCTGTAAACCTTGCTGATTCAGTTGGTAAATATGACCAGGTCGAGTGGCGACGATAAGATCGGCACCAACATAATCCATGGCCATGACGGCATCGTGTTGCAGTGCGCCTTGATTAAATTGCAAACTCAGTTGCTGGTTTTTGAGTTCTAATAAACCAACGCCAGATTCGTTAATAAATATGCGCTCGCCAACATGAAAACCACGTAAAAAGGCATTACGACTGGTAAAGGTATAGAACTTATCATGGCTAAGCAGTACCACAACGCGACGGCTGACAAAAACGATGCCTTCTGCGGTACTAAAGGTTTGTCGAAAGTCAATTTGCTGCTGAAACTCGAGTGGTAATTTATCGCGCAGCGATACCAAGCGAGGTGCCCCATTTTGGGTATCTAAATACCCAAGATCACCACGAGCACCGTAAAAGATCACACCATCTTTATTTTGCGCCAGCGAACGTACCACCGCGTTGTTGGGGGTGCGAAAACTGCGCCAACGCTGACCATCATATTCAAGTAAACCAACGTTATTACCGACATAAAGCAGCCCTTGTTTATCTTGCAATAGGGCCCAGTTTTGTGTGCCCCCCCGATAATCCGAAGGGCGAAAATTTTGTAAAAACGGTAAACCTATCACATTGGCATTGCTGCTAGGCGCCAGATCGGCTGCAGCACTAGGTGGGATATGGAGCATGACTAGACTCATAAAAAAGCCAATTGCCCATGCACCACAATGAGATAGCCATGATTTAGAAGAATGCAATGGGCGAGCGACTCGCCGCCAGACCTGAGTGATGTGCACTGCCTACAACTCCATGTAATGCCAAGCAGAAAACTGTTATTTTACATGCTTTAAACTAATTCGCAGCAGTTTTATCAGTACTTAACGATGAAACCAATTTAACGCAGCCGATTGGTGATTGCTCGCAACTGTATTTTTGCGCGCTGCAGTTGTGTTAACGTCGTTGCGAAGTCTGTTGATGTCTTAACTGTCGCTACTTGAGTAGGCGTCGTATGAACAGTCGATCAATGCTGGCGACCAACGTATGTGCGACAAGTTGCATATCGTCGGAGGCTTCAGTAGGCAAAAGCAGACTCGGCGGATCTAACCAAGCTTGTAAGTCCAGAACTTACGACGCAACAGTTCAACAAATCAAAAGTGCAACAAAGCATAAAGTACAACACCATAAACATGGTGCACAGCCTGCGCCTTTAAGGAAAATACATGAAAAAAACAGTGATGACCGCTGCCGTGTTGGCGGCACTGACCAGCTCGCTCAGTTTTGCTGATGAAGGCATGTGGCAGCCGCATCAGCTACCAGAGCTGGAATCGATTTTAAAAGCCAAAGGCTTGAGCATTGATGCCAAGAGTATTGCGCGTTTGACAGAGTTTCCGATGAATGCAGTGATTAGTCTTGGCGGCTGTACCGCATCGTTTGTGTCCGCACAAGGCCTTGCGGTGACCAACCATCACTGCGCTTATGGCAGTATTCAGTACAACAGTACCGCGAAAAATAACTTACTTGCCAATGGGTTTCTCGCGAAAAAACACTCGGATGAATTACCCGCCGCTCCAGGCTCCCGTATTTATGTGACGGAAGAAGTGAAAAACGTCACCGCCGATATCAATCAGGAACTGAGCGCATCTTTGCAAGGCAAAGCACGCTTTGACAAAATTGATGAGCTGCGTAAAGGCATCGTAGCCGACTGTGAGCAAAGCAAAGGCTACCGCTGCGATGTGTACAGTTTCCACGGTGGTTTGGAATATTATTTGATCAAACAGCTCGAGATCAAAGACGTGCGCTTAGTGCATGCACCGGCCTCTGGCGTTGGTAAATTTGGTGGTGACATCGACAACTGGATGTGGCCACGCCATACCGGTGATTACTCGTTTTATCGGGCTTATGTTGGTCCGGATGGTAAACCAGCCGAATTTGATAAAGCCAACAAACCGTTCACGCCGCCGTCATTTTTAAAAGTATCCGCCCAAGGCGTGAAAGAGAATGACTTCGTGATGGTGATTGGCTATCCAGGTCGCACCAATCGTTATAACACCGCCAGTGAAGTCCGTAACCAGTTTACTCAGCAGTTACCGGTCAGCCGTGATTATCGTGAACAATTGATCGCGCTGATCCAGCAGCACGCGCCTGAAGGCAGCGAGACGCGCATCAAGTACGAATCGACCTTAGCCGGTTTGGCCAATTACGCGAAAAACTTTACCGGTATGATCCAAACCTACCAAAGTGGCACCACGCAGCAGCGGAAGGATGATGCCGAAAAAGCGCTCAATGCTTGGATCAATGCTGAACCTGCACGTAAAGCAAAATATGCACCGGCCTTGCTTGAACTCGAAAACTTAATTAAAGCGGGCCAAACCTATCAGCAACGTGACTTGATTTTGGGCTATTTTGCCTCGGCGCAATTGTTTAATACCGCAAGCCGTTTATATCGTTGGTCCCATGAACAGCAAAAGCCTGATGCTGAACGTGAATCGGGTTATCAGCAACGTGATGCGGTGCGCCTAGAAGCGGGTCTGAAACGCTTAAGCCGAAATTTTGATCCGGCGATTGATCTCGAAATTGCGCTGCATTTCTTGGGGTTATATGCACAGTTACCGGCTGAGCAGCGCTTGCCTGCGTTTGATGCCTATTTTGGCTTAGACAAAGCGGCGTTTGATGCCAAGCAAATGCGTGAGCGATTAAGCAAGCTTTATCAAGCCACCAGCTTAGCCGATGAAGCCAGTCGCCTGGCTTGGGTAGGTAAATCGGTCGCTGACTTTAAAGCCAGCAAGGATCCGATGATTCAATACGCAGTGGCGATGTTTGACACAGAAATGCAGCTGGAAAACGCGCAAAAAGAGCGCGCTGGTCAGTTAGCGGTTGCCCGGCCAAAAGCGATGGAAGCGGTCATTGCATACAACAAATCACTGGGTAAACCTGTTTATGCCGATGCGAACAGTACCTTACGGGTCACCTACGGTACCGTGCAAGGTTATCAACCGAAAGATGGCGTCCTGTATACGCCCTTTACCACAGTCGCAGGTATCAGTGCTAAAGCGACCGGGGTTGATCCTTTTGATGCACCTAAAGCTCAGCTCGAGGCTATTGCCAAAGGTGATTTTGCCGGGTATACCGCCAAAGAGCTAGGTACGCTGCCGGTTAACTTCTTATCCAACGTCGATACCACAGGGGGCAACTCAGGTTCGCCAACCTTAAATGGCAAGGCGGAGTTTGTTGGTTTACTGTTTGACGGTGTTATTGAAGGTATCATAGGTAACTTTGATTACGATGCGGCGTTAAACCGCTCTATCCATGTCGATAGCCGTTATATGCTGTGGCAAATGGAAAAAGTGGACGGGGCTAAGCATTTACTCGATGAAATGACCATCGTTCGTTAACCACAAACAATCGTGCAGGACAAACCTGAGTTTGTGACAAAAGTCCGTTAATAATAAAAGTGCGTGCATGACAAACGTCTTTAAAAAACGCACTTTTATTTCAATTTGTGATGTAGTGCCAGCTGCGTCGGGGCGAGGAAAAAATCGCGGTGTTCACCACGCGGATGATGACCTCAACCTGATGGCTGCTGGTATACATAGCACAGCTATTTATCCTCTACCTTGCGATGCCATCCTTCGAGCCGCTTTGATGCATGGAAAGACAAACGCTAGATGTGATGAATTGCCTAAATCAGTTGTGCAGCCAGTGTGCATGGCAATGCTGTTGCTGTTTTCGCACAGGGTAGATGCGTTGGTATTCAGCTGGAATTGCAGTATGATAGCGGCTTAATCGGTGCATAAACCATGATTCCTTGGGTTCAGCAGAGACGCTCACATCATGTATTTTAATCAAGCTTTATTTGAGCAGTTACTGCAGAGTGCCGCAGCATCACCACGACGTCGAGCTTTTCAAAATCTGCATCAATCACATGCGGAGCCGGTGCAAAAAGTGTTAATTGCGATGCATGCCGATAGTTATGTGACACCACATTGGCATGATGAAAAAACCGAGCTTTTTGTCGTGTTAGCTGGTGCCCTTGATTTACTTATTTTCGAACCGCAGGGGCAGTTGTTAGCGCGGCATCAGCTTGCGGCCGGCTCAACCCTCGTTGGCGCTGATTTACCTGCCGATACCATTCACACCTTAATTGCGGCCGATAGCGGCGTGGTTTTTTTGGAAGTCAAAGCTGGGCCTTTTGATGCGACAGCGCCGCGGTTAAGCCCACATTGGGCGGCGCAAGAGGGCACGGTTGCTGCACAGCAGATGCTATCTTGTTTTCATCGTTTGTCGGTTGGCGCATCGTTGCCGACCATGCTTCAAGAGGGTTCGGTATGAATCGCTTAGCGCTAGTTATCCGGCGTATGCCCATCAGTAGTATTCGTCGTTGGTGGCCATTGGTGTGGCAATTGTATGTGTCGCAGCCGGGTGTCTTTATTTTGCAATTGATGCTGTTGCAGGTCACGAGTTTGATTGGGGCCGCACATCCTATTTTGTTTGCGCTGAGCTGTTTTTTGACACCGTTTTTACTGGCGGGTTTTTATCGGACTGCCTTGCTGGGCTTGGCCGGTAAGACCAGCCGTGTGGCGGATATCTTTGTCTTATTTTCCGATCAAAATTTGCGGCAACCGTTATTTCAGTTAGGTATTGTGAATTTAGTCTTGGCATTGCCGCAAATGTGGTTGGTGCAACAGTTACAAACGCAATTGATGAATGACCCGGAAAGTATTGAACTGAGTCTGTTGCTGATGGCTGTTGTCTGGTGGTCGCTTTCAACCATGATTACTGCGTTTGCTGCGCCGATCGTATTTGCACTGCGACAACAACAGATTATCCCTGTGCTGCTGGCCAGTTTAAATGCGTGCTGGCGAAATGTCAGTGTATTGGGGGCCATTGGTATGTTGCTGCTGCTGGCGTTAATGCTGGTGACCACAGTGTTGGGCGTCATCGGTGTTGGGCTGGGAGGTGCCTTAAATGTGGTCTTACTGCTGATTTTAATCATCGGTTGGCCCTTGCTGATGCTGAGTTATGTCGTGGCATTTCAAGATATTTTTGTGTTGGCGCCTGCCAAACCCGATGTCGATGTATTTGAAGTATGAGTCCGTTTGAGCGGCGTCATTCGTCTCGCACAGCATCTTTCCGGCGTCAAACGCAAGGGAGCACAACGAGTGTGGTCGATGACAGCATGACCGCTCTGGATCAAGAGGCTACCGTTTTGGTCGGTGAGCGAGCGGCGCTTCAGACACCGGCAATCAATGTCAGACAAGTGATATTGGACTTACTCAGCCGGCGCGACCATAGTAAACGCGAATTAACGCAAAAATTGCGGCAGCGCGGCGCTTTGGATGCGCACATCGAGTTGGAATTAGCCTGGGCAGAACAGCAAGGTTATTTGTGCGAAATGCGCTTTGCACAGATGTTACTGCGAACAGTACTGCAAAAAGGTTATGGCTTAGCGTATTATCGCCAACTTTGTCAGCAGCATCAGCTCGACAACACGCTGATCCAGCAAAGCCTTGCCGAAGAAGAACCCGATTGGTTCGCGGCGGCGCAACAGGTTTATCAGAAAAAATATGGCGCAGCCAAGGTATCGGCTGCCGTAGAATTGGATTTTAAAGAACGACAAAAACGGATGGCTTTTCTACAACGCCGCGGCTTTAGTAGTGAGCAGATCCGCTATGTAATGCAACATTCAGAAGATTAGGAACCATTATGTTTATGACCTCCGCGCAATTACGTCGCGCCTTCTTGGACTATTTTGCCAGTAAAAATCACCAGGTCGTGTCCAGTAGTTCGTTAATTCCAGGCAACGATCCAACCCTGCTGTTTACCAATGCGGGTATGGTGCAATTTAAAGATGTGTTCCTTGGCCAGGATAAACGCAGTTATAGCCGCGCCGTGACCGCGCAGCGTTGTGTTCGGGCGGGTGGTAAGCATAATGACTTAGAAAATGTCGGGTACACAGCGCGTCACCATACCTTCTTTGAAATGTTGGGTAACTTTAGTTTTGGTGATTATTTCAAGCGTGATGCCATTCATTTTGCATGGGAATTTTTGACCACCGTTTTACAACTGCCAAAAGAAAAACTGTGGATCACTGTGTATCACACTGATGATGAAGCCTTTGATATTTGGACCAAAGAGATTGGCGTGCCGGTTGAGCGTGCCATCCGTATTGGCGATAACAAAGGTGCGCCTTATGCATCTGATAACTTCTGGGCCATGGGGGATACTGGGCCATGCGGGCCTTGTACCGAGATTTTCTATGATCACGGTGATCATATTTGGGGTGGTCCACCAGGTTCGCCTGACGAAGATGGCGATCGTTTTATCGAGATTTGGAACAACGTCTTTATGCAATTCAACCGTCATGCCGACGGTCGGATGGAACCTTTGCCGCAACCCAGCGTTGATACCGGCATGGGGTTGGAACGTATTGCGGCGATTTTGCAGCATGTGCATAGCAACTACGAAATCGATATCTTCCAAGGTTTAATCAAAGCGGCGGCCGCCATCACAGGTACAACCGATTTAGAGCATAAGTCGCTGCGCGTGATCGCCGACCATATTCGCTCTTGTTCGTTCTTGGTCGCCGATGGTGTGATGCCAAGCAACGAAGGGCGTGGTTATGTACTGCGCCGCATCATTCGTCGTGCGGTGCGGCATGGCAATCAACTCGGTGCCAAAGGGGTGTTTTTCAGTAAGTTAGTGGCTGAACTCGCGGTACAGATGGGCGAGGCGTATCCTGAGCTGATCGAAAAGCAAGCCATCATTGAAAAAGTGCTGCGGATGGAAGAAGAGCAGTTTGGTAAAACCTTAGAGCGAGGTTTGTTACTGTTGACTGATGCGCTGGCTCAGCTTAGCCAAGATGCCGACGCCAAGGTTTTATCTGGTGAGGTGGCGTTTAAACTTTACGACACTTACGGTTTCCCGATTGATTTAACCAGCGATGTCGCACGTGAACGAGGCTTTAGCGTGGACCATGACGGTTTCGCTGCCGCCATGGATGCCCAGCGTAAACGGGCACAACAAGCATCAAACTTTGCCGCCGATTACAACCAAGCGCTAACATCGAGCAATGTGACTGAATTTACCGGTTATACCGAGCTGCATGGCAATGCCACTGTGGTGGAAATTTTCCGTGATGGCGAAGCGGTGTCTTCGTTAATCGATGGTCAGTCCGCGTTGGTCGTATTGGATCAAACTCCATTTTACGCCGAGTCGGGTGGTCAAGTTGGCGATACCGGGCAATTGACTCTGGCCGATGGCAGCGTGTTTAACGTGCAAGATACGGTGAAAATTGGCAAAGCATTTGCCCATAAAGGCGTGCTGCAAGGCAGTGTGCAATGCGGTGACCGGGTCGAGGCGGTGATTGACGCTACTCGTCGCGATGCGATCAAGAAAAACCATTCGGCGACGCATTTGTTGCATGCTGCGCTTCGGCAAATTTTGGGCGAGCATGTCACACAAAAAGGCTCGCAAGTGGGCCCCGATCGCTTACGTTTTGACTTCTCGCATTTTGAAGCGGTTAATGCCGATCAGATCCGGGCGATTGAGTTATTAGTCAACCAACAAGTGCTGCGTAATCTGCCTGTGGCAACCAGGCTGATGAATCTCGACGCCGCCAAAGCCGCGGGCGCTATGGCGCTTTTTGGTGAGAAATATGACGATGATGTGCGCGTGCTGTCGATGGGCGAGTTTTCGACTGAGCTTTGCGGTGGTACCCACGTCAATCAGACCGGGGATATTGGCTTATTTAAGATCGTCATGGAAAGCGGTATCGCCTCTGGCGTGCGCCGTATTGAAGCCATGACCGGCGAAGGGGCGCTGGGTTATCTGCATAAGTTGGAGCAGCAGGCGCAGCAGGTGGCTGCGATGCTCAAAGGTGATGTGCTGAGCATTGCCGAGCGCGTCGCTCAGAGCTTGGACAAAAGTAAACAGCTGGAAAAAGAATTAGATCAGGCCAAAGCGAAGCTTGCCAGCGCCGCCGGTGCGTCTTTGTTGTCGCAAGTGCAAGAGATCAAAGGGCGCAAGGTATTAATCGCCGAATTACCGGGCGCCGACAGCAAAGCGTTCCGTACTATGGTGGATGAGCTGAAAGTCAAACTGCAATCCGCGATTATTGTTTTGGCGACGGTGGCCGATGACAAAGTCAGCCTGATTGCTGGGGTTACCAATGATTTAACTTCACACGTCAGTGCTGGCCAATTGATCGGGTGGGCTGCGCCACAAGTGGGCGGCAAAGGTGGCGGTAAAGCCGATTTAGCCCAAGCGGGTGGTACTGAGCCGAAGGCATTAGCGGCGTTGTTGGCGGCTATTCCTGGCTATTTGGCAGAGAAGCTGTAACGAGTGGCCTTACTGGTGCAAAAATTCGGTGGTACCTCGGTTGGTACCACCGAGCGGATCGAAGCGGTCGCCGAACTGGTGATCCGAACTCGCCAAGCCGGTCATCAAGTGGTGGTGGTGGTCAGTGCCATGGCGGGGGAAACCAACCGTCTGCTGGGCCTAGCGCAGCATATCGATGAGCGAGCCGCAAGCCGTGAGTTAGATGTGCTGGCGGCGTCCGGTGAGCAAGTCACAGTGGCACTGTTGGCGATAGCGCTGATTAAACGTGGTTATCCGGCCATTTCGTTGTTAGCGGATCAGGTGGGGATCTTAACCGATAACAAATTTGGCAAAGCGCGGATCCTGTCGGTATCCGCCGAACGTATGCAACAAGAGCTGGAGCAAGGTCATATCGTGATCGTGCCTGGTTTTCAGGGCCGTGATGCGGAAGGGAATTTGACCACCTTAGGTCGTGGTGGTTCTGATACCACAGCTGTGGCCTTGGCAGCGGCATTGCAAGCGGATGAATGCCAAATTTATACCGATGTAGATGGCGTCTATAGCATTGACCCGCGGTTAAGTCCACAGGCGCGTCGCTTAGCCCAGATCAGCTTCGCCGACATGCTGGAACTGGCCAGTTTAGGGGCTAAGGTGCTGCATTCACGCTCGGTCGAGTATGCGGGGTTGTATCGTGTTCCACTGCGGGTGTTATCAACCTTTGCCCCTGATCAGGGAACTTTGATGGTGTATGAGGATCAAAGCATGAGTTTGCCGTTGATTTCAGGTGTGGCGTGTCAGTCACAACAACAGCTGTTGCAGGTCTCGGGATTAACACCTGAATCATTAACGCTGCTGTTGGCTGAGTTTGCGCGGTTATCGATTGAAACCGATATGCTGCAGCAACAAGGGGTATTCCCCGAGCAATTAACGCTGCGCTGTGCCTTGAGTAAAGCGGACGTCAATCATGCGACGTCGGCCTTGGTAGAACTGGAAAAACGCTGGGCAGGGCTGCAGTGGCAATTTATTCCGCAGCTTGGCAAATTATCGGTAGTAGGGATTGGCATTAAATCGCATCCTGTGCTTATTTCGACTATTTTTAATGCCTTACGTGAGATGAATTTAAATTTGTTATTGCTCGCAACTGCTGAAACACGGTTTTCTGTACTTATTCAGGAGCAGCAATTAGAAAGTGCCGCCAAACAGTTGCATCAACAATTGGTGGTTGATAATTAACCTTCGTATTTTCATAAATTTGAATGCTGGGTTATCATTAGAACAGCGCATATCTCGTAACTTGGTATAAACCAGTTTTGGGTCAGCTTTGCGCATAGGAATGCTGAATTAAGGAGCTAACGAATGCTTATTTTAACCCGCCGTGTCGGCGAAACCTTGATGATTGGTGACGAAGTCACGGTCACTGTATTGGGTGTGAAAGGCAACCAAGTCCGTATTGGGGTAAATGCCCCGAAAGAAGTCTCGGTACACCGTGAAGAGATCTACATGCGAATTCAAGCGGAGAAAGGTGGCCCGTCTGATTATGGTCACGATGACGATGCATCGTAAGCATCCGATTTAATTATATTTTGTGTTTTTTTTCGGCAAACTAATCATAAGTTCGCCAGATTGTTTAAAAGCTCAGCAAACGAAAGGGATTTCCTTAAAAAAAGTTTGACTTATTTTTCTGAGAGCTTAATATACGCCACGCAACGACGCGCTGAGAGGCGTAGCGAAGCAAATAAACCAACCCGCATATGTTTGTATGTTGGGTGATAGATGCGGAGAAATGGCCGAGTGGCTGAAGGCGCACCCCTGCTAAGGGTGTATAGGGGAAACTCTATCGAGGGTTCGAATCCCTCTTTCTCCGCCAGTTTATCGGGTTGGAATTTAGATTGGACGCATAGCTCAGCTGGATAGAGTACTCGGCTACGAACCGAGCGGTCGGAGGTTCGAATCCTCCTGCGTCCGCCATCTAAATCAGAATTTTATACGCTTTACTCTGTTGTTTCATGGTTTCATGATTTAACAAAAATGGACGCATAGCTCAGCTGGATAGAGTACTCGGCTACGAACCGAGCGGTCGGAGGTTCGAATCCTCCTGCGTCCGCCATTAAGCCTGCAAAACGCAGGTTTTTTTGTTTGTAATACCTCAGTTTTTATAACGGACGCATAGCTCAGCTGGATAGAGTACTCGGCTACGAACCGAGCGGTCGGAGGTTCGAATCCTCCTGCGTCCGCCATCTGTTTCCCTTCAACCTTTTCAAATCGCTTTTACCAAAATTCCGGTATACCGCACTTTAGTGTTGATGTTCATGCTGATGTGCACAGTATCAAGCAAGGCTTGTTGGCTGCTCGTTTCAATCATAAGGTTGCGCGCACGTGCATGCTAGATCGCGAACCGTAGTGAACCTTCTAACAGCCTCAGGGTAGCGCGTCATCAATGGCTACAAGGGTTTAAATTGCCCGCTAAAGCTGCGGCTAATGGCTAACACCCGCTGTTGGTGTTTTAAAATGGCGTGATAACGACCAAAAATATCCTTTTCAATTCGGTCCAGCGCCGCGATAGCCACCACTGTGCCACGATGAATTTGCCGAAACTGTTCTGGATCAAGTTGTAATAACAGCTGTTTGAGCGATTGGCGCATCAATAAGCATTCGTGCGTGGTGATAACATCGGTATATTTATCATTGGCTTGAAAGTACAACACTTCACTTAATGCGATCAGACGCGTATGTTGCCCTTGGCTCAAGGTGAGCCAGCGGCGTGATAGTGGGACTTCAGAGTGAGTTGGTATGGATGGCGCGGCGCTGAGCGTTTGCGGCCGGATAGCTACATCCGTCGGCGCAGTATGTTGCGCACTAAAAAACTGCTGCAAGCGCAAGATACAGCGTAGCAACCTGGCTTCGGCAATGGGTTTTAATAGGTAATCCACGGCGGCATGTTCAAAGGCCTTGACGGCGTATTGATCAAAAGCGGTGACAAATACCACTTTGCATTGCGGTATTAAGGCCGCGATTTCCAAGCCATTGCAGCCGGGCATCTGAATATCTAAAAACACAATATCAGGTTGATGGCGGCTGATCGCTTTTAAAGCGCTATGGCCATCACGAACGTTCGCAACAATCTGCAGTTGTGGCCAAAATTGTTGCAACTGACGCTGTAAATAGTCGGCAATAATAGGTTCATCATCGCAAATTAGCGCGGAAATGGTGCGAGTCAGCTGTGGTAATGCCGCCGCACTCGATGACACAGGCTGCTGTGTTTTCGTCTGATGCTGTATTGACGGCAAGTCATGCGGCTGTTGCACGATGCGATCATCGATAACGTTATCCTCAGGGCTGAGCGTAGCACTGTGCCAATATTCAGGTGCATGCTGAGTTGGCGAACGTTCTTCCGGCGACTGCGCTGCGATTTGACGTTCTGATGTTAAGGTAGACATGGGATTTCCTTCTCCTTAATGCCGGCGATATTGTTAGGTTCGACATGACAATTCGCGGTATTTCACGTTTATCGGTATTTTATCGGCATCGTTCTATGCTAAAGGCTCGGTAGGGAGGGGCAGCCTGATCTGTGCCAGCGTACCCTGATGACCACCGCAGGCATCGCTTGATGTGGCCGCCGTATCAAGGTGATACAACTGAAATTGTGCCAGATCACCATAACAGTGCAATAAACGTTGCCGCAAATTGGCTAAGGCTAAACCATGACCTGTGGTGTTAAATCTACCAATAGCGTCACAGGCGCTATCATCATGCGCATTGCGGCGCAAAGGCCACACTGATGGCAAATCATCTGGCAGAGAACAACGATCTTGCACCGCTAAATACCACGCCATTTGGCAGCCCTGTGACTTTTCATCGTCCGCCGTGTGCAAGATGGCTGATGACTCTGACGAGGACGCTGATGGTGCATCCAGTGCTGCTGGCGGAGCGCTACAATGCAGTGGTCGAATGCTGCTGCTAATGAGAATATGACCGCCCATGGGATGTGGCTCGATGGCATGCTGCAAAGCATTTTCCAGCAAAGGTTGTAACATCAAGGGGGGCAATGGCCAGTGTAAATGCTCGGCTGGGATCGCAAAGCTAAAACGAAGTCGATCCCCCAATCTGATGTTGGCGATATCAAGCAGCGCCTCCAGCAATTCAACCTCGTGTGCCAAGGTTGTCATCGATTGGCGGCTGCGGTGCAAGCTGATGCGCAAACACTGGTTTAACCGTTCCAACACGTAGTTCGCCTGCCGCGGCTGCTGGTCAATCAGTCCTTGCACGGTAGCGAGTGTATTAAACAAAAAGTGAGGTTCCATTTGCGCTTGCAACAGTTGCAGTTGCGCCAATGTTTGTTGCTGTGTGCTGGCCAATAACTGTGCGCGTTGCTGCGCAATTTCTAAACGGAATTGCTGATTGCGGTAAATTTGCATAAATATCACCACGGCAATCATGCCGATGGCAAAAATAAGCACCAGTTGCGGCCATGGCTCGTGCTGATGCGACGGCGGGTTTTCTAAGCCCAGGCTATTGGCGAGTACATAGCCACACATCATTCCTGGTACCACAGCAGCCGTTTGCAACCGGTAGGTTTTGGCGTATCGAGGCCAGCACCATGCAAAGCCGCGCACCCACAGAAAAATTGAGATACCAATACAATTGGCATACGCAAAGTGTTGAAAAAAACTCGGCTCAGGGTAGCTTATGGCCGAGATCAAGGCGATCAGCAGACAAAACAGCATGGTGTAGCCCATCTCGCGCATGAGTTCGGCCTGTACCGACATCCAACCTGGACGCTGTCCCCCAAGCGATGGGGTGACGTATGGCTGTGCTTGGCGGCTGTTGGTCACAGCTTCAGACTTATTGGTCATCATCTTTCCTTGCGTGTGTATCCAGAGCTGATGCTGCTCACGAGTCATCGCATATTTAGCTTTTTCCATCATCAAAAGCGGCGTGACACTAACATCATCCCTTGCCAACCATGCCAATCCGCTTGCTCCGTTTGAACGAATGTACAGGGCTGAGCACAGGCGGTTGTTTGCAGCATCGGCGCAGCCAAAGGCGCAGGCATCACTGCGCTATGGCTGGTGCGCTGTCCTGCTAATAACGGGCTGGGTTGCCCCTCCATGGTAAGATAACCCACGCTTATGACAAGTAACCAAGGACTCTGCCCCGATTCTTGTGAAGAAAACCATCCCGTTAACCATGGTAGTGTGATCACCGACTGTAACGCAAACTGGTGTTGCCAGTAGGCGCTGGCTTGATAGGCAGTTCGCCCCACCGCAGGTTTAGCTTGGAAGTCGCTTACCCCAACCGACAGTTGCGCGGCGCCATCGGCAACATAGCTCGCTTGCAGTTGTAACGCCACTTGAATGGCGCTGGCATCTGCGCTAGAGACTGTGCTTTGCCAAAGCGGCAGCTGGCTACTGACGGTCGCGATAAGATTGTCTTGATAACTGTTGGCTTGATAGCGGCGGTTCAATGCTTTACCGGACGATGGGGCGCTATCATCGAGCCGTGGTGCATGCTCAATATGAATATTTAACCATTCATGGCCAAGGGTGATGCCATACACCCACTCATAGGGATGATAGGAAAACCCCTGCCAAAATGGACGTTGTTGCAACGTTCGAAATCGATCTGGCTTGGGTAAACCCAGTTGACGCACACCGGTGCTTAATTTCACCGGTATTGACCACAGCTCAGTATCGTATTGCACCAGTTGATGTGGCTGTAGAGAAAAAGTCCAGGCCTGATAACGGGCATCCAGCCCGATGATGGGCCAGAGCTGTGCAGACTGATCACGGTAGGGGAGTTCAATATGCTGCACACCCACACTGGTTTGCCACTGCCAGCCGTTGGCCGCGGTTGGTTCTGCGACCGCGAGACTGAGCGTTAAGGATCCAAGCGCTATTATGTTTAACGCTCTTGTTGTTAGCACTCTTGGTTTTAGCATTTTTGGTTTGAGCACTTTAGCATGCAACTTCCTAAAGCGCGGTTCAATAAAGGCTGATTTATGAAAGTGTTGTTTATGAAAGATTCGTTTCAGTATGGTCACACATTGTTGAAACAAAAACTGTGACGGACTACCGTCGATGGGTGTTTTAAGATAGCGCATACAAGCATGTCCTTATCGATGAGCAAACTGAGCAAAACATGCGGTCAGCTTAACGACTGTGCAGGGACAGATCTGAGGGATGTGACCAACGGCATCTGATGTGGATAGATGGTCATCTACCGCGATAAATGGGCAGTGAGGCTGGTTGTTATGGCTACCTGATAGGGTGAAGGTGGGAAGGATATCTTCCATCGACGAGCCTGAGGCAGGCTGAGCTGGCAAGTTGATATTTTCGTGCTACGTGCTACGTGCTACGTGCTACGTGCTGCGTGCTACGTGCTTCGGCCACATCACTGTTTATACCTGATTTTGCATAGCTAAACACAATAAAAAAGCTGGCGATGAGGCCAGCTTTATAAAGGATTAAGCGATGACGGTCGCCACCGCGACCATTAGGCTTTTATTAGGCTTTGTTCAGTAATTCCGGCGCCAATGCCAATTCGTCATTGCGATTAACACCAACACCGCGGGTAATCACATTTTGGGCAATTTGCTGCGCTTCGGTCAGTGAGTGCATCTCGTAGGTGCCGCACTGGTAAACGTTCAGTTCAGGGATCTCGGCTTGATCTTTGACATTCAGCACATCGGCCATCGCCGCTTTCCAGGCCGAGGCGACCCGCTGCTCATCTGGCGTACCAATTAAACTCATGTAAAAACCAGTACGACAGCCCATCGGCGAAATATCGATGATTTCTACGCCGTTGCCATTTAAGTGATCACGCATAAATCCTGCAAAGAGGTGCTCCAGCGTGTGAATACCACGTTCGGAGAGGATTTCCTCGTTTGGAATACAAAAACGCAAATCAAATACCGTAATGGCATCCCCTTTGGGCGTCGTCATGGTTTTGGCCACGCGCACGGCCGGTGCTTTCATAATGGTGTGGTCAACGGTAAAGCTATCTAATAACGGCATATATAGTCCTTAGCTCTGCAATATAAGGCGGTAGATTGGCGATAGCGTGATCTAATGTTCAGACGTAGCTTGACACAGCTGCCCGCCGGAAGCGTTACATCAGCACCCTCATCACTCCGCGTTGGCTCAATAGATGTTACAGGCGATTATAGCGAGATGTGCCATGAACCGCATCTATCGACGGCATTTAGGGTGTTGGTTTTGGCAAAAACAGCGATTACATCGGCGAAAACTCGTTTAGTTGCGGGCTATTGCCGTTGAAATGCCGGTGAAATGCTGTTTTTTTCAACGGTTAACACAGAAAAAGCAAAAAAACATAAATTTTTTTTGCCAATAACCTTGAAAGCCTTACGGGTAAACCTCACTAAAGGGTCAACACAATTTTAATTGTTCAGATTAGAGCGGAGAGCAGTTATGGGCAGAATCATTGGTATTGACTTAGGTACAA
>JACCDR011278450.1_pt1 | contig 18227 bp, 16 predicted proteins | sample 7446431 | NCBI WGS metagenome assembly JACCDR01 (sample SAMN15323443, study PRJNA562643) | freshwater metagenome | isolation source: river surface water | place: USA:Blue River Watershed | collected 2017-08-17
GAACGATCAAGTCCTGCGACAGCCGGTCGCAAACCAAGACGAGAAATAATGACTTCATACTCCCTTATTCCTGAAAGCGTTGCCAAGGCCAAAAAGCCCCGGCTGTTCGTAGCGACGCCTGGTTCTCGTCCGTTGTTGGTCTTGTCGCTCGGAGCTGGAGTGCAGTCGTCAACGCTCGCGCTTATGGCCGCTGCCGGTGAGCTCGGAGAAGTGCCTGAATGCGCAATCTTCGCTGACACGGGGGACGAGCCCGCAAGTGTGTATGCGTGGCTGGACTGGCTGGAAAAGCAACTGCCGTTTCCCGTCTATCGTGTGACTGCGGGGATTCTGTCCGATGAAGTGACAAGAGTGCGCGTCTCTGCTGCTGGCAATAAATACCTCAAGCCAATGCCTCCCGTGTTCCTGAAAGGTGACAACACGGGGATAGCTATTCGACAATGCACGGTGAACCACAAAATCGAGCCGATCCGCAAGAAACTGCGCGAACTCCATCAAGGGCGCGGTGTGGTGCAGTGGATTGGAATCAGCATGGATGAAGTTATCCGCATGAAGCCATCGCGGGATTCGTGGTGTGTCAACGTTTGGCCGCTGATTGACCGTGGCATGACTCGCCGCGACTGTCTCAAGTGGATGGAGGCAAAAGGCTTCCCAAAGCCGCCGCGTTCTGCCTGTGTCTATTGCCCTTATCACTCCAACGCGGAATGGCGGCGACTCAAAAACGAAGAACCTGAAGAGTTCCAACGGGCAGTGGATTTTGAACAGCGACTACAAAAAGCCGCTGAACAAACAACATTCACTTCATCGCTTTATCTTCACCGCTCCTGTGTTCCCCTGTCGGAAGCTCCGCTTGCTGACGACGATGGGCATCCTTCGCTCTTCGGCAACGAGTGCGAGGGAATGTGCGGTGTGTGACGAGAACGACCCGGATCAGGCGACGGCGAGCACAAAGCTATGAAAACACGACAGACAGCCCCCGAGCCGTTGCCTGCATCCGATTTGTTCGTCCTTGGCGTTCCATTGGCGGGTATTGACCTCTGCTGGTTTTCCTTCACAGCGTCTTATGACGGCTGCATTCACCATGCGGCCAGGCCAGACGGTAAGACGTTCTGCGGGCTTTGCACCAGTCGCGCCGAGTTCGGCGGACGCACGCTAGGTGACGACCATGCTGACGGTAGCAACAAACAAGGCTGGCCGTCGTGCCTCCGCTGCGCCGCGTCTCTCCGCAAGCATGGCCTACGTGCCCCGTGGGAGAGGACGAACGTCCCAGCTCTGCCAGAGGCAGGGCGCAACCAAACTCCGCACCCATGAAAGACTCCACCGCCCTGACTCTTGGCAGCAGCGCCATTGTTCGCCGCGTTTCGTCCCATTATCTCCGCATCGCCGGGCTTCTATGTGGGCACCGTTGGCCTTGGGAGGATGCCGATGCAAAATGCGGCGGAGAGCTTTGGGTGGAGGACTGGCACCCCAAAGGAGTGCGGGGCGACTCCCGTTACGAAGTGCATTGTCGGAGGTGCCAAACGTGCGACCCCAACGGATGGGCTCGACAGGATCAACTCATCCCCTCCGCGCTCGAATACTTCAACGCCTATCCGGCGAACAGATGATTCTGAGGAAAAATTTCGCAATAACATGGAAAATTACGAACAACTCATTGAGCAGCGGATTGAGCGGATGCGTGTCGTGATGGCGACCTCCAAGGCTGCGAGAGCGCTCACGACAGAGGATAGTTACACGGGGCATCTCCGCTCGTTCATGCGGTTTTCGGTGCAGGTGCCGGGATTCCGTGGACTCCCTCCAGAAGAGTTGGCGCGGATGTATGTGGAATCAAAGGCTCGACACTGGTCGGTGTCGTCGGTGAATCAGTTTCGTAATGCGCTGGTGTTCTATTATCGGCATGTCGTCGAAAAGCCGCTTGGAGATCTGGGTGAGTGGGCCGCGGCAAAGCGGCCCAAGAGGTTGCCGGTGTGGCTGGCGCATGAGGACATGATGGCGCTGATTGCCTGCCTGAAGGGGCAAAATCGCCTCATGGCCGAGATTGGCTACGGGTCGGGCCTGCGCTCGCATGATCTGGCATCGCTCCGGTGGAAGGATATTCACTATGCTCAAAAGCAAATCGTGATTCGGTCGGGCAAGGGTGATAAGGATCGTGTCACCTTTCTGCCTGAGTCGTGCATCCCGGCGCTGAAGGAGCAGGAGCAGCGGATGCGGGCGCTGTGGGAGTGGGATCGCCGACAGGACCGGCCGGGTGTGGAGGTGCTTTCCTCGAAGTTTACGGGCAAGGATTGGCCGTGGTTCTGGGTGTGGGCGGCCAACGGTGAGAGTCGTGACCCCCGCACGGGCATCGTGCGGCGGCATCACGTCCACCGCGACACGCTGGGCAAGGCGATTTCGGCAGCGGTGAAGGTTTGGGGTGGGAATCAGAGGGTGACGGTTCACTCGCTGAGACATTCGTTCGCCACGGAGATGCTGATGTCTGGGATGCCCATCCAGGAACTGCAAGAACTGATGGGTCACAAGCATGTGACCACGACCCAGATTTATGCCCACATTCTGCCACGGCTGACGACGCGGCGGGCGAGCCCGATGGATCGGGAGGCAGAGTCCTCAAACATTTTACCCTTTTCCAAGGCGGCATGAGTGACGTGACACAACCGAAGAGAGCCTCCGCACTTTGGAAAGCGGGGATGAAGGCTGAATTGGAGGCTATGAAGCTGCGTGGGCAGGTGGTCGATGACGCCATTGACCGGGGTGACCTGATTGAAGGGGAGCCTGAGACGGTTCATTTTCGGGCTCCAAGTCTCCCAGTCTCTCCCTCTCCCAGTCTTCTCCGCCTGTGGCTGCCGGGGTATCATACGCCGTCGCTGAATGTGACGACGGGGGCGCACTGGAGTGTTTACCGGCGGCACAAGCTGGCGGCGGCTCTGGAGGTGCTGAAGGCTTTGCCGGAGGTGCCTGCGTATGGTCTGGCGCGGCGGATTCTGCTGGTGTTGTCTCAGGGAGGCACGAAGGCGGCGGTGAGGAAGCTGCGGGCGCAGGGTCCGAAACGGTCGCGGACGGGAGTGACCCGATTGACCTACACCCGCGTGACCTGCCAGCCCTTGGACACGGAGAATCATGTGGGTTCCACGAAGGGGCTGACCGATTGCCTGGTTTCAGCCCTGCCGGACTGGCTGCCGGATGATCGGCCCGAGGATGTGGAGATCCTGCACAAGCAGGAGCGGTGCTCCACGAAGGATGAGGAAGGGACGTGGGTGGTGCTCGCACAAAGCGAGAATGACGAATGACGAAAACCGAAGGACGACTTTATGAATCAAAATTATCCAGATACGATGGTGGTTTACCGCTCTGAATGGGAGCGGCAGGCGGATCAATTATGGTGGGACTCATTGCAAAATGCTGATCCTGGGATCGCTGGGCTTGTGTTGGGCTGCGCTGGCACGCTGATGCTGGTGGCAGTGGGTGTTTTTGTGTGGCAAAACTTCAAAGGTTTTTGGAAACGATGAGACGCTACCATTTAGAACTCAAAACCGTGGAGGAAGTGCGCAATATGGGCATGGAGTATGTCCGCAAAACGACGCCGGTGATGAAGGCATCGAGCACGGGGGAATGGGTGCTTTGGGAAGAGGTGGAGGCGCGGATGCGGGAACTGGAGGACCGGATTCCCGAGGTGCGAATCCACCGACTGGAAAAGGCGCTGGGGCTGGTGAGCCAAGGGCGCTGTCCTGAGTGCGGGGAAAAAACGGCGGGCTGGAAGTGCCCGAGTGGGAGCTTTGCCCCGGAGATGTGGGAGACGCTGCGCGAGCAAGGGATCGACAGCGGCACGGGGCACAAGGAGAGCTGCTCCCGGAGGCATTTGAAAAGCTGAGATCTGAAATTTTAACCCATGAATACCCATGAAAACCAAACCGACACCCCCGACAGAATCCACCGTCCCAGCCTCCTCCGTGACCGCTACCACGCCAACGGGCGTTGGAGGGACGTGCGGCACCGGCAAGAAAAAAGAACCTTCTCCCGAGCTTCTGCGGGAGCGAAAGAGGCGGAAAAAGGCGCTGGCGCAGATTCGGGCGCTGGAGGCTCTGGTGAAGTCGCACCAGGAGACTGAGAAGGCTTTGCAGGAACAGGTGGAGCTGGCGGAGGCCTCGACCGTCCGCTGGGTCAACCGTGCGGAGGAAACTCGTAAAAAACTCGAGTTCTTGGCCTCGTGCAAGGTGAAGCAGGATGGGCCGGAAAGGCTGCTGGCGCTGAATTTGACGATGCACATTGATCCCCGGCAACTGGAGAGAGGATCATATGGGCATCGGCTTTGTGTGGCTGAGGACGTGATGGCAGCTCTGCGCGAAAAGATGCAGGACACGGCCATCAAGGCACTGGTGGAGAGCCCTATCCTGCTGCGGGCATCGCCGGCAGCGATGAAACACTACCAAAGCCGCAAGCACCGCTGGATTCAGGAGCTGATGATGAAGCCTGAAATGACCGCCGTGGTTTATCACCTCGGCGGCCCGGAGAAACTGCAGGAGTTGTGGGATCTCATCTTTGAGGCCATCAAGGATATGGCGATGTCCGTGCCGCCGGGCACGGAGATCCAGTGGGTGGATAGCTCGCTAGAAAAGCCGTGGGGGCGTCGTCCTAGCGACTGGTGAGTTTTCACTTCTTCTTCCCCGGCTTCTTCCACTTGAGCCACTTGGCAAGGGATTCGGCACGGCTAAGTTTTTTCTTGGCGCAGTGGGCGTCCCACTTGGCGATGAGGGGCTCGGGCAGCTCGATGGTGACGTTTTTGCGCTTGTAGGGCGCGGGATCGCGTCCGGCACCGGGGCGGGCTCCGCCGTGGGTGGACGGTTCTCGGTTCTCGGTTCGCGGTTCGCGGTTACGGGAAGTTGGAGACTGGGGCATGATCAGGCGGTGGGAGCAGGGAGAGCAAGGGTTGGGAAGAGATCAAGGCGGCGCTGGGTGGCCTCCAGGATGCCTTCGGGGGTGGTCAGGACTTGATCCAGCATTTCAGCAATGCGCAAGATGCCCTTTCCAGCCTCCACAAGCAGGGCTTCAATTTCGGGCGTCCATTTGATGATAGTAATGGCTGAGCCGCGTCGAATGTCGTGCTCATCGAGCTGCATTGCCCATGGCCAAGGTTGGGGGTCTGCATGAAGACCTTTAAAATCAGGATGTTCTTGGTAACTGACGCTAACTTTATCGCCTTGGGTAATGGTGGTTTCGAGGCAAATAAGCGCCTGGAAAAGCATCATTTGATCTCTGTTAAAGTGATCGCGGTCACTGTTTTCTTTGATGAGTGAGGTGACGAAACGCACGGCAATGACTTTACGCTCTCGCTTGGAGCGCGCGGCAAAGTCTCTTAGCGCTTTGCACCATTGGCGCTCGGTTTCTTCGGCGGTGACTTCGGACACTTCGGTGCTTTTGTCATCGGGCACGATGGCAGAGAAAACGCCTTTGGAATTGACGCGGAGATCGGCCTCAAATTTGACGTTGTTGAGGGTCAGGGAGAGAGTTCGGACTTTGGGCATGATCGTGGTTTTATGGGGTGGAGCAGTGGAGGGCGTAGGTCCAGGTGGAGCCGGCGGCTTTTTCGGCTTGGACGTAGGCTTCGGCTTCTTCAAAGGTGTCGAAGGCCAGGGCCTCGCGTCCGGTGGTGGCGGGGTCGGGGAGCTTTCCAAAGAAGGAGCCTACCATGACGAGGTCGGTGCCTTCCTGCTGGCGCATGGCTTCCGATTCGGCAGGATCGGTGATGCGGCAGAGCAGGCTGGGGAAGGTTAGATCGGGGAAAATGCCGAGAATGTGGTATTTCATGGGCGGTAGAGGATGACGGCGGTGGAGTGGGTGAGGAGATCGTGGAGGGATTCGAGGCGCTTTATGCCGGCTTTAATGGCTTTGTTTGTTTTAGCTGAGGGAGATTTTTTTGCTTCCGAAGCCATTTTAATGATGTTTGCAACGCTTCGGATGAGGTCGTCGTGCTGGTCGGGGGTAAGTTCGAGGGTCATGGGTGGAGGTGGTGGGGAAGACTTGGAGACTTTGAGAGGGGAGACTGGGAGAGTCAGAGGGTGATGCCGTGGGTTTGGAGGGTGTGTTTGGTGGCGGCGACAAGCATCCGGCGTTGATAAAGGTCGTCGGGCGTCATGTGCTGGCCTTGGTGGAGCAGCACGGTATCGAGCGCGGCAGTGACGTTGGCGAGGGTGTCCAGCAGGCTGGCGGTGTCCGTGGGATGATAGCCAGCGGCTTTAGCGAGGTTGTGGGCCTCATTCAGCAGGGCCAGCATGGCGGCGTCGGCGGGATCAAAAACAAGATCCTCACCGGTGGTGGCGTGCCATGCTTCGGCGAGGGCTTCATTGTCATCGAGGATGTCACCGGGGACGACCTCGCCAGCGCGGAGGCGGGCAAGGTCGGCAGGGTCTGCCCATTCGATGATGATGCGGATGAAGTGAGCGGCGAGACTGGCGGCAGTGAGGTTTTTCATGGCACTGGGAGTATCGTTTTTATTTGAAAGAGTGCAAGTGGTTTTTCAAGATGCGACAAAATATTTTAGGGGGTGTCACGTCAGGCGGCATTGAGTTTGAACTCCGATTGAGTGAGAAAGACGGGCATGGTCTGTCCGCCCCATTGTTGCGCCATGGCGGCGGCGATGCCGGCGTATGTCTGACTGCGGATCTTCCAGCGATCTGCCCCCGGGGGTTCCTTGTTCTGTCCGCTGTCGGTCTGGTTGGCCCATCGTGGCCTGCCGTTGACAATGCGGGGGGGATGTAAAAGGTGGGTTTTAAAAGCGGGACGTTTTTCAGCCAAAGGCCGGTGTTTTTGGAGGCGTCATGCCCGAAGTTGTAGGGCTGAATGTATTGGTCGGGCTTGCGGATGCGGCTGCTGATAACGCCGACGGGGTTCTCGATGACTATGCGATGAATGGGCGCATCCATGAGCAGGCGGACAAAGTCGAGAGCGTCCTCGGTGAGTTTGGGGTCGCGGAGCCCTCGGGCCGTCCAGTGCATCCCGCTGACACACAAGTAAGTGCAGGGCGGGTGGGCGATGAGCATGTCCCAGCCTTGATGAAGGATGTCTCTCACGTCTCCCTGATGGTGTGGGCCGGGCGCATCGGTCGGCAGGATGTCGCAAGACATGGCCTCATGCCCGAGGGCGCGGAAAGCGTCCCGGACTGCGCCGGAGGTTTCGCAGGCAACAAGGATTTTCATGGGATCAAGGGTGTGTCACGTCAGGCGGGTGCGGGTGGGCTCGGGGTGGGTTTTCATGATCAGTCTTCGGTGGTGAGGCGTTCAACGGTGCCACGCAAAACATAGGCACGAGCTTTGTAATCATAGCTGGAACTCACCGTTACCTTGTTATGTGGCTTTGTAGTTCCAAAGCGCTGAGATGTGTCGTGATGATTGAGCCAAGTATCCACTTCCACGACTAAACCGCTGGCCTCGTTTTGTTCGATCACGGTTCCATTGAAATGGAAAAAGAAGCCTCCACCTCCAGCGTAGGAGTTGGAATAACGAACTGAGACTTTGTCCCCTGCTTGAATGGGGGTGCCGTCTTGATATTTGAGAGTGATGTCGGTTTTCATGATCAGTCTTCGGTGTGGAGGCGGTTGGGGAAGCGGGCGAGGGCGATGCGGCGGGCCTGGGGGCCGAGGCTCTGCGGGCGGATGATGACGCGGCGGGGGAGATCGGCGGCGAGGCGTTTGAGTTCCCAGAAGGCTTCCTCGGCGCGGGCGGGGATCGGCGGGAGGTGGCGGTTGATGCGGTCGTGGAGTCCGTCTCGCATCTTGGCGAGGATCTCGCGGCCCGGAGTGGGGAAGTGGTCAAAGCCGGTGTAAAGGGCGTCGGGATTGGCGGCGATGGCCTTCCACGCGGCGGCATACTTGCCGACACTGACGCGGCGGTGATTGGGGAGGGTGATGTAGTGGAGCATGGGATTAGGCGGCGAGGATTTTGAGGGTGACGTGTTTGCCCCAGTATTGCCAGACATTGACCTTGGGCAGGTATTGGGGATCGAGGGTGGTGAACCAGTCTTGTTTTCCGGCCTTCATGGCCTCGACGTGCCGGCGGCTGGCAAAGCGTTTGACCGTGCGCTTGGTCTTTTTCAAGCGCTCCGTGATCTGCACGAGGAGGAGGTCTTGCCGGGTGAATCCTCGGGCTTTAAGAGCGGCAGCTTGGGTGGCTATGGTGGGCATGGCGGGTGGAGCAGTTGAGGGTGAATCAGGCGGGGAGATAGGCACCGATGCCGACTTGGGTGAAGCGGGTGACATACTCAAAAGTGAAGTCTTCCATCTTGACGCGGAGGGAGTCGCCAAAGCGGCTTTTTTGAAGGCCGTAGGCGCGGCCTTTGTATTGGGCGAACTCGGGGAGAGGGGACTCGCTGGGGCCATAGACGAAGGTGATCAGCGTGCCGGGTTTGATGTCGCGGATGTCTGGGGGAGCGTTCTTTTTCATGGCACTTCCAGTGTAAGCGCATCTTGAATAAGTGCAAGGGGTTATTCAAGAAAAAGAGCGGTTTTTTTTGGGGCATGAAAAAGCCCGTGCTTGGGGGCACGGGCTGAGGGCTGAAAGCGGAGATTTGAAAACTGAGAACTGAAAATTGGAAAGTGGGCGGGCAGGAGTGCCCGCTTCACTTGGCGGGTTACTGGGCTTGTTGAAGCAGGAGGGGGGCGCTGGCTTTGATCTGCTCGAACGCTTGGAGGCTGCGCTCCAGGGTTTCGCGCTCGAGGCCGGTGAGGCTGGCGCGGAAGCGCTGCTGGTTTTCGGATCCACGGATGATCATGAGGGGGTTGCGGTAGAAGAGGAGGCGGTTGAGGTCCTGCTCGGTTTCCACGGGGCTGCCCATGTCTTTGAGCCGCTGTTTGAGGTTGGCGAGGGCTTTGAGGTTGGGCTCTGGCTGGGCGAGGGTGGCGAAGAGGGCAGCGCGAGCGCGGGAAAGCGGGGTGCTGCCGTAGTCCATGCCTTCCTCGGTGGGCAGGCCTTCCTTTTTCCGCCAGTCGTCGGCGATGCGGTAGAGGTCGGGCGTGGCATTGCGGACATCGAGGCCGACGACGGTGCGGATGAGGGCCTGGGGGGTGTCCCGGACTTCGAGCGTTTTGTTGGTCTGGCGGGTGCCAGCGCTGGCGAGCGTCTGGAAGCTGGTGCCGCCTGGGGCCAGCGGAGGAAGGAGGATCTTGGCGGCGTTGTCGAGGCGGGCGGTGAGCTTTTCGGTGCCGCTCATGTTGTTCTCCACGAAGGTGCGGTCGCCAAAGGCATCCCGCCCCGTGGTCTGGGCATAGAGGAGGCTGCCGAGAGGTCCGGCGGCGATGAGGCTGCGGAGGGTCTGCTGCCACCAGTCTTCGGTGGCATCCGTTTCGACACGGTTGCCGATGAAATCGACAAAGGGATGGATGGCGGAGATGTCGAACTGCTGGAGGGCACCGCTGCTGCTGCGGGCGGGCAGGAGCATGGAGAAGAGCGGACGGCCGCCGAGAGGGGTGGGGCCGAGGAGCTTCCCTGCCCTGCCCCGCATGTCCTGCTGCACCTGCTCCAGCTCGTCGTCATCGAGCCCGAGGACGGCGGCGGAGAGGAAGGTGATGAGGGAGGGGATGGCGAGGCCGGTGGCGAGGGCGATGGGGCGCTCCTTCAGCGCGAGGCCGAAGATGCGAATCGATTCACGGTAGAAGCCGAGGAAGGGCATGGCGGTCCTGCCGAGGGTGCGGAGGGTGGAGGAGGTGCCGGAGTCGAAGTAGGGGAACCACGTTCTGACATGGCCTGCGGCCATGGTTCCTAGTTCCTCGTTCTTGGTTCCTTGTTCGGCGAACATGGCCTTGGCTTTGAGGTAGGCGGCGAGTTTGAAGATTTCGTCTTCGGCTTGGTAGAGGGTGGCGATTTTGTCGAAGCCTTTGCGGGCAGGATCGGCGAGGTATTGGCCGACGGCCTTGCTGATTCCCATGAGGCGGGAGGGCGCGGCGTCGTTGTCGGCGGTGATGGTGGCGGGATCTGGCAGGAGGGCGCGGAGGTGCTGGCGCAGCTCGGCAGAGACGAAGTCGCCCCCGAGGACGCCGTTGTCATAGGCCTCGGTGAGCAGGGGGCCGCCTTCCCGGAGGGCGCGGAGGGCCTGCTGGTAGTAGGGGAGGTTCCCGAGATTCCACACGCTGTTGCCTGCGAGCTGGGAGAAGAAGAGGTTCCCGAGGATGTTGCGGACGTGGGTGCCGGGGTTGAGCACGGTTTTCCCGGTTTTCCACCAGCCGAGGAGGGTGTCGTAGATCTGGAGGGCGGTTTCGGGGGCCTCGACCATCTCCAGGAGCTGGCTGGCGATGTCGTTCTGCACGAATTTCCCGGCGAGGCGGCCAAAGCGGGGGTTGTCGGGGATCTCGGTGAAGCCCTGAATCTGGACGTCGGAGATGTATTCGGGCTTCGCGGCCACGAAGTTGAAGAACTCGGCGGTGGCGTTGTCGTGGATCATCTGGGCCGCGTAGCGGGAGATGGCATAGACGGGGTCCATGATGAGCCCGGCTTTCTCCTGCTCCTCGATGGTGAGGGGAGCTTCCCGGCGGTAACGCATCCGCAGGGTGCGCTTGATTTCTTCCAGCCTGCCGCGTGTCTCGGGGTTGAGCTTGGCGGGGGCGCGGAGATCGGCCAGGGTGAGGGCGCGGGTGTATTTGTTGCCGTAGGCTTTGAGGCGTCCAAGGGCTTCTTGGAGGAGGAAGTCCTCGAAAAAGGCGTCGCGGTGCTCCTTGGACTTGAAGCGCCATTTCCCGGGCTGCCAGTTCACGAGGGCGGGCTGGCCGGTCTTGTCCTTCTGCTGGGTATCGACGATGTGCCAGGCGGTGGTGCGCTGCGCGAAGATGTCGCGGATACCGAGGCGGAAGCGAGCCATGAGGCTGTTTTCCTTCTTCACGTCTTCCTCGTAGAAGTGGGGCATGTAGGACTCCTCCAGGAGGGTGAAGGTGTCGGTGGACATGCGGCCTTGTTTCACGGCTTCCCGCCCGATGGTGAGGAGGGTTTCCCGGAGCTTGGCGGCGAGGTTTTGCAGGGGGAGCGGCAGGGCGCTCATAGGCTCCTCCCCGGTCATGGCGGCGTAGAGCTTCCTGCGCCACATCGGGTTTTGGGCGAACTCGGGCGGGTAGGCGATGTCTGAGAACTTCGGCGTGCCGGAGAGGGCGCGGACGAGGTCCATGGCCCGCTGGGCACCCATGGCGGCTTTGACATCCATCTCACGGCGAGCCGCGAGGATTTCGCGGGGGAGGATGGAATCGGGGAAGAACTGGCCTTGGAGAGCGCGGGCGGCCTCGCGGATGGACTCGGGGAGCAGGCCGGTCCATTTAGCCACCGTTTGGCTAGCCCCGGTGCGGCCATCGGTCCAGCGGACGAGGGCGGCGAGCTTGGCGGACGCGGCGCGGTCGAGGTGGTTCCAGCCTAGCTTTGCCAGAGGACTGGGAGACTGGGAGAGGGGGAGACTGGGAGAGGTGGTGGATTTCGCCAGAGTTGACGAATTGGGCGGTTGTGGTAGTCTGATGCCGCTGTCGCTTGTCGCTTCGGTTGCTCTGTCCGTCACGCGGACATCTTCCGCTCTTGTCGGCGCGGCAGCACCTTCAAGCCTTGCGTTTGATTCCAACGCGCCGTCCTCAGCAATGGGGGCGGCGTTTTTTCTGGCAATGTCGGCGTGCCATTCCCAAAGTTCCTTGGCCTTTGCTTCGACCTGATCCTCCGCGCCTTGGATGATGCGCTTATCATAAGCTTGTTTGCGTTCGCCCTTATGCCGGAAGGGAATCCGAAGATCAATATCGTAGGTGCGGGGTGCGCGGTCTGAAACCTGATCGTGATTGGAGACGCGGATTTGGGTGATGAACCTCCGCCCATTGGTGAGGGTGGCCTCAATGAAGGGATATTCGGATTTTGAAACCCCGCTCACTTCGCGATGGATGACGCGGTAACTGTCCACCCCAGGGAAGGTTTCTTCGCCTCGATAAAGAATGAAGTCCTGCATGTTGCCGACATAGGCTTCATTGGACTTGAAAGCTTCTCTCAGTGTGGAGTGGTAGCTCTCAAATCCTGGGATGAGCGCAGCGTAATAATCTGCCTGCAAAGCGGTCTTCATGCCCATTAGGGCCGAACGCATCTCGTCCTTGCGCGCCATGTCCCTGTCTGTTTTGAGCTTCTCCAGCCATGCTCCGCTGCTGGTAATTTCGTCCCAAAGACGTTCATACGAAGGCTGGAGCAGGGGGAAGAGTTCCAGAGGTGTCCAGTTGGCTGATTTTGCGGCATCTCGGTAATCCTGACCGCTCATGTCGCTGTCAATGGGCAGTTTCAAAACGCGCTGATAATCCGCGTCTGAAATTTGGAGGGTCTTCGTGCTAGCAAACAAGCGAAGGGCGCGGTCGCCGAGGCGGGTGTGCTGGGCGAGGGCGTCGCGGGCGGCTTGGGCGAGGAGGGGGTTGGCGGCGAGGGTGGGGGCTTCGAGGAGGCCGATGACGGGGTCGTTGACTCTGCCGTTGCCTTCGTTGTCGCCGATGAAGTTGTCGGGGTGGAGATCGAGGATGAGCCAGGGGCGGCCACGGACGGCGGCGACGAAGGCGCGGGGGCTGCCGTGGGAGATGGCGTTGGCGGGGATCTCCACGATGCCGGAGCGGCTGCGGGCGAGGGTGAGGCCGGAGTTGTCGATGAAGTTGTCGTCTCGACCAATGCCGGGATTGGGGGAGAGGGGCTGTTTGAGGTAGATGTGACCTTCGGGACCGATGGCGGCGATTTCCGTGGGAGTGCCGCCGAGATCGGTCATGACGGCGAGGCGGATGGCGACTTGGCGGGGGTTGTCCGCAGGCTGGAAGGACCAGTCGAGCCGCTTCTGGGAGGTGGTGCCGACAAAGGGCCAGATGCCGCCGGAGGGGTTCTCAGAGCCGTTTTTCAGCTTCTTGTAGATGACGCCATTCTGGCGGTCGAGATAGACGTAGGACTCGACGCCGTCGTCATTGACGGGAAGGGCACGGATGGCGGCCTCCTGCTCGGGAGTGAGCACGGGCACGTCAAAGGCGGCGCTTAGGCGCTGTGCGAGGTCGCTGCCTGGGGTCCAGTCCCAGTTTTTGAGAGCAAGGGGCGCACCTGCCCGGAGGGGTCCCGTAGTGAGGCGGGCGAAGTGGACATCGCGGACCGCTTGTCCTTGTTCAGGGGTGACTCGTGAGCCTGTAATGGACGATTGGCCGGAAGTCCGAGGGTCCAGTCGAGTGAGGGCGGTGTCATTGGCGGGAGTATAACCGGGATTGGTCAAGGGGTCAACGGTCAAGGTGGAGGCCTTGGCGAGGGAGGTGGTGCCTTCGGGCTGGATCGTGGCGCGGAAGGAGGTGAGGGTTTTCGCCAGCACTTCCTCGACTTTGCCAGTGGGCAGGAAGTAACGCATGTTGAACTGGATGCGCTCTTTCATGACGCCGGCGGCATCGAGCAGGGTGTGGTCTGGGTAGGTGGGGCCGATGAGTTCGTAGCGGGTTTCTCCGCTGAGGCGGGCGGTTTTGAAGGTCCAGCCGTTGGAGAGGCGGACACGATCACCATTCCGCGCCATCTCGACGGCTTTGGCCGGGGTGATGACGGCGGTTTTGCCGGTGAGGTCGGAAACCATCTTCTCCGCCATGTCGTCGGGGATGACGCGGCCAATCATGCGGCGGCCGTCCTCGGTCTGGGCGCGGACAATGCGGGGCGTGCCGGGGATCTTGTCCCAGATGGGCAGCATGGTGCCGGTGAGCACCTGCATGGTTTCGTCCTCGGTGGCGGGAGCGGCTTCGAACTGCTGCTCCCACTCGGCTTTCATGGTAGGGCTGTTTTCGCGCTCGTATTGGATGCGCTCGTAACGCTTCGTGAAGGCGCTGTAAGGCATCCATTCGGAGCGGGTGACGCCGGTGGCACGGATGGCGGTTTCCACGCTGCCGTCACGCATGGTGACGTTTCTCATGCCGGTGAGGGCAAACAGCTTGCCGGTGCGCTTGCTGCGTGCCCATGGATAAACCTGGGCGCTGGAGTCGGCGAGCTGGCGCTGCACGGCCTCGTAGGAGGTGCGCTTCGTCGGCTGGGTGAGGGTGAGGCTCACGAGTTCGGCCTTAGCTCCGCTCTGAGTGTCTTCATAGACGGTCTGGCGGTCGTTTTCGACCGTGCGCAGGGCGGTGATGTTCTCCAAGCCGAGATCAAGCGTGCCGGCGCTGAGCTTCGTCTCGATGATGGCGTCCAGGCGCTCGGAGAAGGCATCAAAGACGGCCTGCTGGAGATCGAGCTTCAGGGAGAGCAGGCGATTGAGGAACTGGGTGATGGGTGGCTTGTCCTGGAGGGGCTGGCCTTCCTTGTCCCGCAGTTTCAGGCCCATCTGCTTTTCCAGCACATCCGGGGAGATGCTGGGCACGCTGCCGGAGAGGACATTGGTGTAGAAGGATTCCAGCGCGGCCTTGGCTTCGAGGGATTCGAGGTTGTCGCGGGCCTGGAAGAATCCTTGGCTGCCGGTCTGGCGCTGGCCTTTGGTCAAAGCGCCGAGTTGATCCAGACGGCGGGCGATGGACGACATGAAGCGCTTTTCACCGACGATGTCGGTCTCGGCGAGCAGGTAGTGCGGGGTGCTGACTTGGTTGTTCCGGTGGGTGCGTCCAAAGCCCTGCACGGCGGCGCTGGCCTGCCATCCGGGTTGCAGGAGGATGTGGACACGCTTCTGCTGGTTCTTGGCGCGGCGGTCGGCGTGGAAGCTGCGGCCTGTGCCGCCTGCTTTTGAGAACACGAGGATGCGGCGGGCTCCATCCTGGAAGTCGGCAGCTTCGCGTTTGCCATGCTCCACACTGCGTTTCTCGATGCTGCGGACGGTGCGCCCGTCCTTGTCCTTCTTCCACACGACGCGCTTGGTGCGTCCGGTGACTTCGGCGATCTTGTCCGCGCCGAAGTGATCGAGCAGGATCTCCAGCGGGCCGGAGGGCACCTTGGTAGAGGCGAGCTTATCCAGCAGCGCGTCACGCATGGCGACGGCTTCCTGGTTGAGGATGGGATTGCCTTTGGAATCCAGCGCAGGGCGGGAGCCGGTGCGTTCATTGCCCTCGCTGTCGGTGGTGGTGAACTCCTCCATCTGGATGACGGGGAAAGCACTCTGCACGAGCTGAAGGAGCTGATCACGCGGGGAGAGGTCGAGGTTTTCGAGATCGATTTCGTCTCCACTGTCCGCGGCGCTGGCGGCGGCTTTGTCGATGGCACGGCCAAGGCTGGCCTCCTGGGTGTTGACGAGCTGGATGACGATGGAGCGGTCCGCAGCAAGCTCGCGCTCCATGGCGGTGATGACCGTCGGCAGCTTCATGGCGGTGATGAGCTGATTGAAGAAGCGTTGGTGTCCGCCCCAGAACTTGGAGCGGATGGCGGACTTGGCGGCGCTGTTGTTCGTCTTCTCGTTGCCGGTTTCGGGATCGGTGGTGGTGATGCCCGTGACCTTCATGGCCTCGTCCATGTTGTTGAGCACGGTCTGCCAGGCCTCGGCGAGGTTGTCATAGATCTGGCGCTGGTCGGGGCTGAGGGCGTGGCTGGCGCGGTCGTAGCTGACATCATGCCACGAGATGCTGCGGGCCACGTAGAGGCCCATGGCCTTGAGGTTCTGGGCGATGAGTTCCATGGCCGCGACACCGCCGGCGGAGATTTCCGAGACGAACTTCGAGCGATCACGGAACGGGGTTCCCGGCCCCCAGAGGCCGAGGCGTTCGGCATAGGCGAGGTTTGAAACCTCCGTGGCTCCGGTGGCGGAGAGATAGACCACGCGGGCATTGGGGAGGCGCTGCTGGAGCTCCAGCCCGGCGAGGGCCTGCTGGGAGGCTTCCTTGTTGCCACGGTTCCCCTTCATCTCCATGGCGCTGCCCATGTTGTGGGCTTCATCAAAGGCGATCACGCCATCAAAGTCGGCACCCAGCCACTCGACGATTTGATCCACGCGAGTCTTCGGCAGTTTACCGGGGGCGGGTTTCTGCTCCTTGCTGCGCAGGGTGGAGTAGGAGATGAAGCCGACACCTTCCCCACGGGCGAGGCGTTCGCCCGCCTTGGTGTCATTCACGGCGAAGAGTTTGTCGCCGAGGTTTGCCACGTCGTTGAGGTCACGTTTGGCATCGGGGAAGAGGTTTGGCTCGGAGATCCAGACGGCTTTCTTGCGTCCCTGGTTCCAGTTATCAAACATGATGCCGGCGATCTGGCGGCCTTTGCCTGCGCCGGTGCCGTCGCCAATGAAGAAACCACGGCGGAAGGACTCCGGCGGTTCGGTGCCGAAACGCTTCTTCCATTCCTCCCGCTCATTCGGCGGCATGATCGGCGCGGCGATCTGCTGCTGGTGGGCATTGCCCGCGAGGGCGATGCTTTCCAGCGCGTGCGTAGCGAGGCGTTGATCGAAGTCGCCACGGTCGGGATCGGCGTAGTAGCTGGTGGGGATGCTGGGGCGGTAGGTCGTGGCCGGTGGGTCCACGGCGGCCATGGCGGCGGACTCCGCGAGATTGGTTGGCGGGGGTTTGGCACCTGGGAAAAGAACACGGGGCTGCCATGCGTCATAGACGGCGTCGGTCATTTCCTCGTTGGTGCGGATCTCCGCCTGCTGAGGGGCTACGCTTCCGCTGTCTGGCGTGCTTCCAGGGCTTCCATCTTGGCCTGAGTCTGCTGGCGGTGCTTGATCCATTCCAGCACGATCTGGGCCGCTTGCAGCGGTGTCTGGGCCTGCTGATTCAGGCGCTCCCGCCATTCCTCCGCTGAGATTTCCTGACCCTGCAAGTCCTGCATTAGACGTGCTGCCAGAGGTCCCGGCTCCAGTTCGTGAACCTCGGGGGGTGTCCACGTTAGATTCGGGTCCACCTGCTCCAGGAGTTCCTTGAAGGCTTGGACTGATTTCAGGACGTTCATTTCGGATAGAATACAGGAGCGCGGGGAGTTCGTCAATGGACTCGACGCGGCCGGTGAGGGGCTTGGGTGCTGGTTCGTTGCCGGTGGCGGTGAAATAAGAGCCGTCGGGATTGGTGATGCGTGATCCTGCTTTGGGAGGTCCGGGCGGTGCCACCTTGTCGATCACGACGAGCTGGTTGTCCCACGTCGTGCCGTATTTGGCATACTCGGCTCCGTTCACCTGCACGTTGGCGCGGACGTGGTGCTTTTTCATCATGCCCTGCCACCATGCGCGGAAGGCGGGGCGGTCGAGCGCCATGCCTTCGCCGACGATGGCGACGAGTCGGCCACCCTGCGGAAGTCTGGCGAGGGCACTTTCGATGTGCTTGATGGCGTTCGCGGTGTCCTTCTTGCCGGTGGGGCTGGTGCTGAAGGGGGGATTCATCACGACCACGGTGGGGCGGATGTCGGCAGGCAAGACGTTGTTGATCTGCTCGGCGTTCTCCTCGAACACCTGCTCGGCAATGCCGGTTTCCCGCAGGAGGGAGGCGCGGCGAGGGCTGAGTTCGTTGGCGATGACAGTGGCACCGCTGGCCTTGGCGAAGGCGGCGAGTCCACCGACCCCGGCGGAGGGCTCCAGCATGATGTCCGTGGGCACGATGCCAGCACTCCAGGCGGCCATGTAGGCGAGCGCTGGCACGGTGGAGAACTGCTGGAGGTCGTCCATCTCTTCCGTGCGCTTGCTCTGGGTGGGCAGGCGGGCGGTGATGGCTTTCAGGGCGCGGATGGCGCTTTGAGCACGTTCTTGATCGAGTTCGGTGTCAGTGGTGGGACTGACATCAAAGCGGGTGCGCTCGGTGATCCAGCGATTGACGGCCATCTCGACGGCGTCATAGGCATCTTTGGGCGTGTAGGTGCCATCTGCCTGGGTGCCGCCAAAGGCATCATCCGCCATGCGGAAAAGCTGCTGCCAGGTGATCGGCTGGTCGTCGGTGGTGAGTTCAGCGTAAATCTGGCGGGAAAGGTAGGCGGCTTTGGCGGCGTAGCTACCCGTGGGGGCGAGGGAGGGAAGCGGGGAAGACTCGGGGACGGCTACGCCGGAGACTGGGAGACTGGGAGACTCAGAAGCGGGCGGCGGCTGGCTGAAGAGATCAACCACGGGCGGGGCTGCGGGGGCTTCCGGGCGCGTGCGTGGGCGCGGTGTTTTCGGTGGCGTCGGCGGTGGGGTGTCCAGACTGGCGAAGAGATCAAGCTGGACGGCGTCTTGCTGTTTCCGCTCCTGCTGGGCAGGGGTCAAGAGGTCGGTGAGGGCGAGGCCGTTGTTGAAGGAGAAGAGGTCGAGCTGTTCCTGGTTCCTTGTTCCTGGTGCTTGGTTGGGGAGGATGCGGGACTTGGCGAGGCTTGATGGAC